>OBEQ010198771.1_pt1 | contig 46395 bp, 47 predicted proteins | sample 1670901 | NCBI WGS metagenome assembly OBEQ01 (sample SAMEA104232315, study PRJEB22302) | groundwater metagenome | biome: forest; feature: aquifer; material: groundwater | place: USA | collected 2011-08-07 | depth 5.4 m
CATTTTTTACTTTAACCCATTTACACAAAATATTTTACAGACCCAACTCCGGGTAACATAATAATTCCTTTTTAAATTATAAATCTGACCTTCCCGAAGAGCCTTATGAATGTAAGCATTGAAAGTACTCTGGGGCATCGAAAACTTCCTGGCTGATTCCTGTAGCATTTCTTTGGTAAAGTAAGGAAAGCCAATGAAGGGCGAAAAAAATGTATCTCTTCGTGAGCTCATTGTGTTTAGGATATATTACATAAACATAGTATATCATAAACGGACTTCGTATGTCCAGCTTTTTATCAATGCTCGAGTAATTTGCCGAAAAAAGATCGTTTCGGGATCGGCCAACGATGCGAGAATCTGATACTCGATCTCATAGAGCAGACAATAAGGGCGAGTAAGTCGAGACGAGAAAACAAGACGGCCGTTTTCTACCAAATCATGCAACCCAAGAAAACTCTGGTCACGCGCCTGTGCCAAATGTAGCACGGAAATTCAAACCAGTTACTCACCGGATCGGCCGGAAATTGTTTACTGTGAAAGCTGTTATTTAAAAGAAATTTACTAGCATTTCAAAATGGTACACTTAAAATCAAAATCAGGTTCTTTCTTTAATACATTCAGAATTTTTTTTAACATAAAAATTTTATTTTCCACATTTTGAGTGGTTGAATGAAAAATAATTACCTGTAGCCCAGGAAATATTCCCTGTAATCCTGCAAAATCTTTATCCGAAGTAACTATGATATATTTTTTCTTCAAAGCCAGCTGTACCACATTAATATCATCCATTTCACGATTTAGATCGTGTAAACAAATAAAGGAAAACTTCTCTTTTTTCAACAAGAGCCATAAAGCTTTTGGAACATTAACATCAATAAGCAATTTACGCATTCACTGGTTTAGATTTTGTATAGGTAACAATGTGAATGTCCTTAATCACACTGTTGGCATACTGAATACAAGCCGTAATATCATGCTTAGTAATTGCAGGATATTGATCAATAATTTCTTTATATGTCCAATCTTCACTTAAACATTCTAGAATTTGATGTGCCGATATGCGTGTTCCCTTTACCCTTGGTTTACCAAAAAGCACTCCAGGGGTTGTAATGATACGGTCAGAATAATTTTTCATAACTAACAAAGTAATACTAACGGGATCATTATACTGTAAAAACCCACATTATGCAAAAAGCAAGTTTACCTTCGCAGGCTTTCTAGTACACCTCCGCCAAATAGCACTTTTCGCAGTAGACTTTTTTGGGACGATCAGGGCTGTAGGTTGTCTCAATCCCAGTTCCACATTTGGCGCATTTCCGCTGCCAAAGTTTGCGCGTATTTTTCAGCTTTTGCAGTGCAAGCTGGCGACAATCAGGACAAAATGTGGAAAGCGGAACTCCAATTTTGCGGCTCAAATTCAACTCCTGTTGGATGATGCGATAATTTTTTCCACAAATTTGCCCGTCAGATTTTACTGCCTGGCACGCCAAAATTTCTTTGGTAATACTGTCGGGCACATCTTCAATTGATAAAGGCAATACACAGGTCGCTGCTTGATAGTGAGCCGGATCTTTATCCTGCCACACACAATTTTTTGCCAAGGCCTCTTCTTTGGTCAAAGGAAAATAATCGGCAGCTACACTTACATTATAAGGATGCAAAGCCAACTCCAGCGGAAAAAACTCACCATACTCTTGAGCTTTTTTCATATGTTCAATCATGCGCGCTTTCATCGCCGCATACTCCTCTTTCGAATACTTTTTATTCAAAATGCAGTGCGACTGTTTGGCGTGAAATCCGTCGCAGCCAAAACTGTCGCTCAAATAAAAACAGGAGTACAGATACTGCGAATTCGGTGCTGCACAACTGAAAAAACAAAATTTGGTATTAAAATTACTCTCTCCGCCCGAGCTCATTTCATAGCAGAGCTCAATCTCTTTATCATGCATGCATAAATCCATCGAATCTTTTACCGTCACACACTCGACCAGATATTTTGAGTCTTCAATGTCAAAACAGTCATAACTTTCCAGGGTATTTTTGCAATTTTGAAGATAATCGCCGGAAGAGTTCTCACAGTTCATCTGAGTCTGAAATTTTTTGGGAATAGTTTGATTGAACTCCTGGAATTCGCGGGCTAAATCGTCAGGATTACGCTTCAGGTATGCCGCCACTATTTTTTTATATTCAGCTTCTGAATAGGGCTTATTCTTAATATGGAACTTTTTATTATTCAGTCCACTACACATAAAACAGTACTGGCAACTGCTACAGTCAGCCATATAACGACAGTCCGAACAGTTACGGCAATTGATCAGATAATAGGAACCGTAACAGTTTCTACAGTTGGTGCTTCCGCTGATTAACTCGCATTGGAAAAGCGATTGGCTGTTGAGACAATCTTTGCAATATTGGCTTTTGCGGGCATAATAACAGTCTTCCATGTTGTAGCTTCCCGGACTCATATAGGTATTTTTACTGTAGGCAAGTAAGCTGTTAAAATCAGAGTTTTCATTGGCCAGCTGCAAAAAGGCAGTCTTGGGAACCACATAGAACAGCTCTTTCAATTGAGGAAAAAATGGCCGGCTAAAGTCAAAATCTCGACTGTACTCTAAAGGATCCCACTTGTCGCTCCACCAGCAGGGCGAGCAGTAGACAGGAAAAGGAACATCAGCTCCAAAAAAAGAAACAATTTCCTTATGACATAAATCACACTGGCGTTTAAAGAGGTTGCGCTCATTACGGAAAGCCATTCGCCGCTGCAGACGGCAGTCCGGACAGTGGGTAGGTTCGGGAACAGCGATTTTTTTATAAAAAGCCGTATCACTTTCGGTGATGGAAAAATTTTGATGACAGTTTTTGCAGACTTTGGAATGAATCATGCCCGCAGCCTAACGCCCATTCAAAAAAGGGTCAAATTTTATATGCCAAAAATAAAAAATCGCTGATAAAAGCCGAGAAACAGGCCTATAATTTCCCAATTTGTTGAGAAAAATTTTGAAATTGCAAACGTTGAATATCGGCAATCATCTTGGATTTCACGAGCGTTGCACTTACATCGTCACCTTCAACTTTATTAAACATCACATAGTCACCGCGATCAGAACAAATAATAAAGCGGTTGTCGAAATTCAGTTTCAAAAAATCCACTTTGCATTGAAACTTTTTTTCCTGTTCACTGGTTGAAAAGTAAGAAGCATGAGGACCGGAAGTGGTGCAAATAGCATGGGCTTTAGCCCTTTTTGCGCGGGTAATTCTAAATTGCATACCCAAAGAAACTCCGCCAATTTTTGGGATAAAACTTTCAAAATCCCCAAAATCAAAATTAACATCAAAATCCTGCTCAGCCATAAAAAGATAGGCTTCTGCAATTTGGTCAGGAGTTTGAAACGTCTCAAACTCCTCAATCGCCTCGTGCGGAACACGCAAAAAAGGCGCAACCTGTTGCAGTTGATACGCCAATTTCCCCAATTTTCTTTCGCAGTGGGTCAGATCGGCCACAAAATTTTTCAGCGACAGCGCGCGCAAACCGTCTGAAGTTTTTTCCACCATCTTCAATTTTTGCAAACGCGCAACAGCCCTGTACACCGCATTTTTACTCAAACCCGTCCGCCCCACCAACTCCCACACCGTCTGAACCGGCTTTTGAAGCAGTTCAATGTAAACCGCCACCTCATTTTCGCTGAGGCCAGCCTTTAAAAGTAAATTTTTGAGTTTATCATGGATCGCCATAGTAAAACTTAAAGCGCTACAACAAGCCCATTAAAGTATAAAGTGGGGAAAAAGTAAAACCCGTATATTAAAAAAATCTCTTCAAAGTAAGAGATAAAGAAAGAAAACCAGCCTAAGTGATGTCCGGAAATATGATTTCGAGGGACGTCGCTAAAACGAGAGAAGCACGAGGCTTCTTCGCACCATGCTATGAGAGCAGAGGTGTATCCATCTTTAAAAGTCTACCTGGGCAGACTTTTACACCAATTGAGGTGGCCGGCAAATCGTTAATCCTTGAAAAGTTCCCTTTGAAGGGAATTCTGGTGGGCGAGAGAGGACTTGAACCTCCATGACCTTGCGATCGCTACCTCCTGAAGGTAGTGCGTCTGCCAGTTTCGCCACTCGCCCGCGGCTTTGTGTATTCAGCCTGTTGCCAGATGTTGCCCCTGTTTTGGCCTGTTTATTTTACTGCAAGACTGCGAAATTGCAATTGCAGCTTTGGTGAAAAGAAGATTGCGGGCCTGCCGTCTTTGCGGACCAAAGCATATTTGGAATTGAGTTCGATCGAGGCCAGCAGCGGCACGCCGAGTTTTTCAGCAACTTTTTTGGCCTGGCTGCGCCCGAAAATTGCACCGGTCATGTTTTCGATACAGCCGAGAATTTTGATATTCATTTTTTTTGCCATGTTGAGCGATTTTTTGGCATCGAGCAGAGCTAATTCCTGCGGCGTTGTGACAACGATCAGTTCGCTGTCCTTGATGACATTGAAAAGCGTCAGCGGAATATCGCTGGTGCCGGGCGGCAAATCGACAATGAGAAAATCGAGTTTTCCCCAGGCGACATCGTACAAAAACTGGTCGATCACGCGCGAGACAATTGGTCCGCGCCACATTAAAACCTGATCCTCATGGGTTAAAAGCGGCGCCATTGAAACTATTTTCATGTCAAATTTTTGCAGCGGCACGATTTTTTTCTGTTTATTGGCGATGAGTTTTCCTTCAAGCTGCAGCGCTTTGATGACGTTTGGGCAGTCGACATCAGCGTCAAGCAGGCCGACTTTAAGGCCTTTGTCAGCCAAACTCGCCGCAAGATTGATGGCGACAAAAGTTTTGCCGACTCCGCCTTTACCGCTATGAATGGCGATTATACGCTTGACGCCGGGCGGTTTGCCGAAACGGTGAAGGCCGGATTTTTGCGATGGTAAAGGTTTTTGGGTTTGCGGCACATGTGGGCCTGCCAGTCCACGCACTTTGGCGGGTTTGATTTTTTGGCCTGTGACAGCCGAAAGCTCTTCCAGAATTTGCCGGAGCGAAATCTTATGCATGATGGCGGCGTGGGCCAGACTGCTATAATGGAAATGCTCCTCCGCCTCAGCTGTCAGCCCAAATTTGCGCAAGACCTTTTTTGTTTTTGGGAAGCGCCTGATGAGCTTTGAAATGGTTTCCTGGCCGGTCAGCACAATTAACAATTAGAAATTAAAATTGGCAATTAGAATTTTTTTTAGGTCGATTTTGGAGATCACCAGCCGATAAGCTATAATGGCATAGCAAGTCTAGCATAAAGCGGTCCGCGCCAATTATTAATTATTCATTTGATTCACGAAACTTCAGCCGGCGTTATCCTCTACCGTCAGCTTAAAACCGGACGTGAATATCTGCTGCTGCAGTATCCGGGAGGACATTTTGATTTACCCAAAGGCCACATCGAAAAAGATGAATCCGAGCATGAGGCTGCCTACCGCGAACTGAAAGAGGAAACCGGCATTGAAAAAATCGTCTGGATCGAGGGCTTTCGTGAAAAAATTAATTATTTTTATTTTCGCGGGAGTGAAAAAATGTCGAAGGATGTGATTTTCTTTTTGGCGCGCACAAGCCAAAAAAAGGTTGTGCTTTCCTTTGAACATCAGGGGGCGGTTTGGCTGCCGTATGAAGCGGCGCTGGAAAAAATTACTTTTGACAATGCCAAAAATCTTTTAAAGAAAGCGGAAAACTTTTTGCGCAGAATCGGGCCGTAATGTCGGCCCATAATGCACGTCAATTATTCCAGGATGATGCTGTTTTTGCCGAGGTACTCAAAGGCATTGAAAGTCGCTGTAACGGCTTCGGCAGCGCCGGTAATGGCCTGCTTGAAATGCGAATCACAGACATCGCCGGCAGCGTAGATGCCGGGCAGGTTTGTTTCCGAGGAGCGATTGATGATGATTTCTTTTTTGCCGTTCAGTTTGACGCCGAGTTTTTCCGCGACTGCGGAAAGCGCCAAATGGCCGACTGCCACGAAAACTCCCTGCAGAACGATCTCCTCACCGCTTTTGAGTTTTATTTTTTCAACGCTTTTTTGGCCGATGATTTCAGCGACTTCGGTTTTGGTTTTTACTTCGATGCGTTCGTTCTTTTGCACGCGGGCAAGATTTGGAGCTTCGGCTTTGAGGGCGTCGCCGCGAACAAAAATGTAAACCTTGGAACAATGTTCAGCGAGCAGGATGGCTTCTTTGGCTGCGGAATCGCCTCCGCCAACTATGGCCACGGTTTTGCCTTTAAAAAAGCCGCCGTCGCAGAGCGCGCAATATGAGACACCCTTATTGGCGAGCTCTTTTTCTCCCGGCACGTTTAATTTTTTGTACTGCGTGCCGGTGGCGAATAAAACTGTTTTGGCCGCGTAGCTGCCGGATGCGGTTTTTACGATGTAACCGTTCTGCTTTCCGGCAGAAATATTTTCAGCTGAAATAGTTGAGACCGCTTTTTCAACAGAGAGCACTTTTTCGTTGATGAGCGGAACATCATACGAAAGCGCGTGATCCAGGAGTGCCTGGGCGAGATCCGGACCGCTGATCTGCTTGATGCCAGGCCAGTTTTCAACCAGATGCGTGGTGGTGATGAGTCCGCCGGGAAGCTCGGCAATCATGGCGGTTTTTAAATTGAGACGCGCCGCGTACATGGCTCCGCTGGCACCTGCGCAGCCTGCACCGATGATGATGAGATCGTACATCAATTATCAATTAGAAATCAGGAATTGGCAATTATTGGGGCGTGGTTATTATACTGGAGTGATTTTTTTGTTCAATAGACCCCCCCCTGCTGGGGCTCCAGTTTTATTTGCGCTTGCGGCAGCTTTGGCATACAATCGAACAAGCTTATTTTGCTTTTTGATTCATTATGAAAAAAACATCAAAAAAGAATCCAAAAAATAAATCTGCGCCAATAGCAGCATTTAAAAGCCAAAAAACCATCGAGATCAAGAGCGCCAAATCGGCGCAGCCAGCAAAACCAATCAAAATAAAAACTTCCAAAATCGACGAAGCGGCAAAAAAACCTTTGACACGTGTGAGAATTCTCAGCGGAAATACTTCCCGCGCAATTTCATCGACAGTCTATTATGGCGCACTGATTGCTTCGGTTGCGGCGATTGTGCTGATTGTTGTCGTGCTGGCATCGATTTTTCCAAAGCTGAAAAATATTCTGCCGCCAAAAAATATCAATCCTGCAGGCACTGAAGGAACGCAAACTGCAAGCATTGTGATTTTGCCGCCGGATCAAAAAAATGCTGCTGCAACATCTTTAATGCCTGGCATGGCAGGCGACGGCCACATGACCGTTGCGGCGCAGCCCGGTTCGATTGCCGCAGGCAGCCGCTTCAAATTCAAACTCGACCATTTTCAGAAACTTGATGTGCAACTGCTGCAATTTGATCTTTTTGACCGGAACAACAAACTTTTAAAACCGGCGGATCTGCAGATCGTCCATGAAAGCAGGCTGCATTTTTTTGTGGTATCGGCCAACCTCAAAGAATTCCAGCATCTTCATCCCACTTTTGAGAAAGGAAAATGGCGTGTAGTTGCGGATCTTCCAAGTGCCGGCACCTATTATGCCTATGCGGATTTTACGCCGCTCAAAGCCCAGGAAGAGGTTTTGCGGTCGGAACTTGTGGTGAGACAGCCTTCTCCTTTGACGCTAGATTATCCGGCAATCTCGGAAAATTTTGCCACAAGCGATGGCCCGTTTACGGCAAAACTTACGCTTACGCGTCCGAATCTTTTGCAGCAGACCGTGCTTTCGTATCTGCTGACCGTAAAAGACAAAGGCACACCGGTTAAAAATCTGACAAATTATCTTGGCGCTCCAGGCCATCTGGTGATTTTGCGACAGGGTGATCCGGAGAGTTTTATGCATGTTCATCCCCTTTCTTCGAGCGATCTCAAAACAGCAATGGTGGAATTTTTGACGACTTTCAGCCAGCCGGGGCGCTATACTGCTTTTGCCCAATTTAAATTTGCGCAGAGAGTCCATACTTTCCCGCTCAGTTTTGAAATCCTGTAGTTTGCCAGTTCATGCAGCGACAAAAACTTATTATTTTTCTGACCGTCTTTATTGATGTGCTTGGACTTGGTCTGGTTTTGCCGACTCTGCCTTTGTACGTTGAAAAATACGGCGCCTCGCCTTTTACGGCCACGACTTTTTTTGCGGTGTACGCGGTCTGCCAGTTTTTCAGCGCTCCCCTGCTTGGAACCTGGTCGGACCGCATTGGCAGACGGCCGATTCTGATTTTGAGCCTGCTTGGAACGTCAATTGGCTGGTTTGTTTTTGCGCTGGCAAACAGTCTGCCGCTTTTGTTTCTGGGACGCATTATTGACGGCATTACCGGAGGCAATATTTCCACGGCGCAAAGCTATCTCGTGGATATTTCCAAAACTCCCAAAGAGCGCACCGAAAATCTGGGCGTGATCGGCGCTGCTTTTGGCATGGGTTTTATTCTTGGACCAGCGCTTGGCGGGCTGCTTTCCCATTTTGGAACAACCGTGCCTTTCTGGCTTGCAGGCATCCTGGCGCTCGCAAATACGGTTGCAGCGTGTTGTTTTCTACCCGAAACAAATCTGCACCGCTCGCATGGCAATAAAATTTCAGTGAATCCTTTTGGTCCGATTGTGCGCGGACTTCGCAATAAAAAACTCAAGCTGTATCTGCTGGCCTGGTTTTTGTTTGCGCTTGGATTTACGAACATGCAGACGATTTTTACGCTCTATGTGAACCGCCGGTTTGAATTCAATGCCCTGCAGGCCGGTTATCTTTTGGCGCTGGTTGGCATCATTGTGGCGCTGAACCAGGGTGTTTTATTAAAACGATTCTGGCTGCGGTATTTTGCCGAGCCGCTGCTTGAAATTCTGGCGACCGTGGTTTTGATTTTTACTTTTCTCGGCTTTACGAGCAGTGATTTCCGTGTCTTTTTTGTTTCGCTGATTGTTTTTTCATTTGGGCAGTCGATTCTGCGCGTGGTCGCAAACAGCCAGATTGCCGGCAATGCCGAGCCGCATCAAAAAGGTGAAGTGATGGGCGTGGTGCAGGGGCTGGCTTCGCTTGCTGCCATTATCATTCCGCCATTAAGCGGTCTGGCTTTTGAGCGCTTCATTACCGCGCCGTGGCTGATGGGCGCTTTTTTCCTGTTGATGGCGCTGATTTTGATTCTAAGCAGCAAGAAAAACATCGAAAAATCTGCGCTGCCGCTTGATGCTCCGCCCATGGCTTAGTTTTATTGTTTTTATTCCTGCTCCTCCGCCAGCTGCTGTTTTTACCAATGTTTTTTTTTGAGGGCGGCAATGGCGGCTTCCTGCTCGGCTTTTTGTTTGCTGGAGCCGGAACCCTGCGCAATAAACTCTTCGCCAAGATAAGCGCCCATAACAAAAATTTTGTCGTGATCCGGGCCTTCTTCCTTGATCAGTTTGTATTCAGGAGTGATGCCAAGCAGCTCCTGCGAAATTTCCTGAAAACGCGATTTGGCATCGATGTGCAAACCTTTTTCCAGAATTTCGCCGAGCCGCTGGAGAATAAATCCGTCAATAAAGGCGTGGGCTGTCTGATAATCTTTATCGAGATAAATCGCACCAATAAGGGCTTCAAGTGTGTTGGCGAGAATGTAATTTTTTTTGCGGCCGCCGGAACGCTCTTCCCCTTTGCTCAGGTACAGATACACGCCAAGCCCCAGCTCACTGGCAATTTCCGCAAGATGCCCTCCTTTCACCAGCGCAGACCGCCAGTTGGTTAAAACCCCTTCCTCCTCCGCGGGATAATTTTTATAGAGATATTCCGTGACCACCAGCTCCAAAACCGCGTCGCCCAAAAATTCGAGGCGTTCATTGTGCCCGCGCTTTTTACTGCGATGCTCGTTGACGTAGGACTTGTGGACAAAAGCCATGTCCAGGAGCTCTTTATCACCAAGGGAAATTTTTATTTTCTTTTCAAGTTCGCTGTAGCGGTTGATTTCCATGCTTATTTTTTAATGTATTTATGCATGACCGTGCTTAAAACACCGTTTACAAATTTTGGCGCATTGAGGTCGCCGTAGGTTTTGGCGATTTCGACGGCTTCGTTAATGGCCACGATTGGCGGAACATCACCGGAAAAAAGGATTTCATAGATGCCCATTTCCAAAATGGCGCGGTCAATCGGCGCGATTCTTTCAAAAGGCCATTCCGGCGCTTCCTGCTGAATGACATCGCGGATGTGATCTTTTTGTTTGATGATGCCCTTGAGCAGATCCCGGGCAAATTCCAGATCCTTGAGTTTTGACGAAAACTCCCTGGCTGCGTAGCTTAGGATGCTGTCCGGCTCACCACCGCGAAATTCGTAAGCAAAGAGCGTTTGCATGACGGCGATTCGGGCGAGGTGACGGTAGCTGGCCATTTTTTAAAGAATCAGGCTTTGATTTTGGTAATTTTGTCGATCTTTTTTTCCATGTCGAGAATTTTTTTGTCGCCGTAATAACCGCAGTTCAGACAGACATGGTGGTTGAGTTTTTTCTCTTTGCAGTGCGGACAATCGACCAGGTGAACAATGCCCTGCAGTTTGACCTGGGTTTTATGGGTAAAGCTGTGATAGCGCTTGGCGCTGCGGCCTTTAGATGTTTTATATTTGGGAACGGGATGCTTGGCCATTCAATTAGCAATTAACAATTAGAAATTATCAATTAATTATTCATTATTCGCCTCAGGTCCTTAAAAGGCTGGTGGGTTTCCGAGTCGCCGGCTTTGCAGGCGCATTTTTTTTTGTTGCAATCCGCGCCGCAGTGCATGCAAAGCCCTTTGCAGCTTTTAGAGCATACTGAAACCAGCGGAAAATGCAAGATTATTTCCTGGCGGACCATTTCAGCAAGATCAATGGTCATCATTTTTTTGTTGATGAGATAGAGATCAGAGGGATCTTCAACTTTTTTGGGCGCGTCATGCAGGAATTCGCGCTCAGCGGATTCGATTTTTATGGCCTGCACAAAAGCTTTAAGACAAAGCGGGCAAACCATATTGATGCTGATTGTGGCATCGCTAATGATCGCGCAGAGTTCTTCCTTCAGGCGGATGAGCATCAATTTGGCAACAAAGTTCGTCGCAAAATCCAGATTTTCGCCGGGATAGGAGATTTTCTGGTCAATATCATGATTTTCAACCGTACCCTGGGGAGCTCCCCAGAGCTTGGCGATGCGGAAAGTTAAAGGTGCGAGTTTTGCCATTATCGTCTTTGATTACTGCTGATGAGTCGTAAAATGTAAAGAAAAAGATTGAACATATCAAGGTAAAGCGCCAGGGCAGCGTCAATGAAGCGGTCCGACGGATAGGTTTTCAGGCGCTGAAAATCGTACATGGTGTAACCGCTAAAAACGATCACGCCAAAGCCGGAAAAAATCATTTCAAAGCTGTTGCTCCAGGGCAGAAAAATGCCGATGATGGAAGTGATGATCATGCCAATGAGCGAGAGCAGCAGAAAGCCGCGAAATCCGCTTAAGCTGCGGTTGGTGGTCCAGCCAAAAATGGCGGCGGCAGTGAAGGCAAAAGCAGTTGCCATTAAAGCTTTCATCAGGATTTGCGGGCCGCCAAACTGGACGATCACGCTGGCCAGAAGTGGTACAACCGTTAGACCTGAACTGAAGGCAAAGAGTCCAAATAAAAGATAATTGAGCGGATATCTTGTGCTCCAAATGCGCGAGGTGAAAACCAGGAGCAGTTCCAGGGCATAGGCTACCCAGATATAGCCGGGGTGCGCCAGAAAAATCGGACCAAAATACTGGAAGCCGCTATAGGCGCCGGCAGCGGAAAGCAGCATCGCAAAGCCAAAAGCAGTCATGACCTTGCCAAAAAAACTGGCGGAATCAAGCACGGAAACGGGCGGTTCGCCGCGGGCATTTCGCAAATTGAATTGTTGTTGTTCAAAATTTTGCATGCAACGCGATTTTACCTGAATTCCCCTGGTTTGCAAATTGCTTGCCGGCGTCCATTTGACAAGCAAAATTTCTTGACGCTTCAGGCGCATTTCCTTTAGAATGTTGTGGCTTTTTTCAGCCGATCTATGGCGCTTTTTCGTAACGGTTTTTCCAGACGCAGAATGGATGCTAAAGGAAATTATTATCTTGCTCTTGATATTGGAACTGAGGTTATTAAAGCGCTGCTCTGCTCGGCTGAAGGTGACAAGGGTCGCATTTTGGGCGTGGGGCGCAAAAGGCAAAAACTCGGCGACATGCAAAGCGGTGCGGTTACGGATATTGCGGCGGTTATAAATAACTGCCAGGAGGCAATTCGTGAGGCGGAAAAAATGGCTTCGGTATCAGCTTCCAGGCTCATCATGGGCATTGCGGGCGAACTGGTGAAGGGCGCGACCACCACGATCAGCTACACGCGCCGCGAGCCGGACACAAAAATCGATCTGGCTGAATTAAAAAATATTGTCCACAAAGTGCAGTGGAAAGCGTTTGATGAAGTGCGCTCGCAGCTTGCTTTTGAAACCGGTTACAACGAAATCGATGTCAAGCTGGTGAATGCGGCGATTGTGGGTGTGCATATTGACGGCTACAAGGTTTCCAACCCGCTTGGATTCCAGGGCAAGGAGGTAACGATTTCCATTTTTAATGCTTTTGCTCCGCTGGTGCATTATGGCGCTTTGCAGACGATTGCGGCGGAGCTCGATCTGGATCTGCTGGCGATTACGGCTGAGCCGTATGCGGTTTCGCGCTGCATGGGCTACGAGGACGGCGGCAATTTCAGCAGCATTTTTGTTGATATTGGGGGCGGGACCACCGATATTGCGGTGGTCAGAAACGGCGGTGTGGAAGGTACGCGCATGTTTACACTTGGTGGACGAACTTTTACCAAACGTCTGGCCCAGGCGCTCAATATTTCTTTTGAGGAAGCGGAAGAGATCAAGCTTGCCTACTCCAATGAAAAACTGGAAAAACAGTCGCACCGCATTGTGCGCGAAGCGATGAAGAGCGATTGCGAAGTGTGGCTTTCGGGCGTGGCGCTGACCTTAAGCGAGTTTGAAAATGTTGATGTGCTGCCTTCCAAAATTCTTTTATGCGGCGGCGGATCGCATCTGCCGGAAATCAAGGAGGTGCTGGACAGCAGAGAATGGACGCAAAAACTACCTTTCCCCAAAAAACCGCAGATTACTTTCATGCAGCCAAAAATGATTTCGAACATGATAGATGAAACGCGGCTTTTAAAAGATATGCAGGATATTACGCCCATGGCGCTCGCAAATATCGCGCTTGAATATATGCTGGAAGAACAGATTCTGGCCAAGCTTTTGAAAAAAGTGGTGAGGCTGATGCAGATTTAATAAATTGGCAATTAACAATTAGAAATTCATTGATGCAAACTGGCGGAGGTAAAAATGGAGATGATAAAAATAAAAAACTGATCACCACGCGGCGGATCGGCGAATCGGCGGCTGGCGAGGTCAAAGCAGTAAAGCGCTCGGTCAAAAAAGTTCTCTACATTGAAATCGATGATGAGGTTACAGCGATTTTTGACCGGCTCAAACAGCTCAAAATGAAAAATGTTTACCTGGTTGTGCCAAAACGGGCCATGCTTTTTCAGAGTATCGTGAATCTGAAAATTCTGAAGCGCAAAGCTGAAGATCTGGAAAAAAATATTTATATTATCACCAATGACCAGAACGGGCTGCATCTGGCCAAGCAGATCGGGCTGATCGTCTATGATAAACTGGAAGGCCATGACCATCCCAGTCTGGTATCGGGCAAATTTCTGGAGGATCAGCAGAGCATTTCGCCTTTGAAAGCCAGCACCAATGAGCCGGATGATGATTTGCCGACACGCCAGACTGAAAAAAAACTTTCGATTTCGGAAATTGTGCGCAAGGGAAAGGGCAAAGGTCTGGCTTTTCTGGCCAGGAGTATGCCGTTTAAAAGCGGCAAAGCAAAGGATCTTAAAAAAAATGCCGGCCCGCGGGAAAAACTGGTTTTTGTGGCGCCAAACCGGCAGGCGCTTATTTCTCTGGTGGTGGTGAGTCTGATTATTCTGCTGACGATTACTTACATCGCGCTGCCGGGAGCGACTTTAAAGCTGACGCCAAAATCGAACGTCATTACGACTTCCGCCAATATTACGCTTGCTGATGCGGATTTGAACCAGGCCGAGTTTGATCTTCATCCGCAGTTGATGATTCCAAGTTACAGCGTGACTGCTCTGATCAAGCGGCCGCTGACCTATGCGGCAACTGGCAAGGAGCTAGGCGATACCAGCCAGAATGCCAAGGGTCTTATTACCATCATCAATACCAGCAACAAAGACTGGGCTCTGCTGGCCAAAACCCGCTTCCAGACGCAGAACAATCTCATTTTTCGCAGCGCAAATTTTGTGACGGTTCCGGCGCAAAACGGCGACAAGCCCGGTACGATTGATATTGCGGTTGAGGCCGATTCTCTCGATGGTTTTCAGCAGGTCATCGGCGAGCGGGGCAATATCGGACCATCGAAATTTATTCTGCCGGGACTGTCCGCTGAAAACCAGAAAAAACTTTTTGCGGAAAGTCATGGCGCGATGAGCGGCGGAAAAACCGTGGTCATCAAGAAGATTTTGAAAGAAGATCTGAACGCGGCAGGCAAAAAGATTGCTGATGATCTGAAAAATTCGGCACAGGTCGAACTGCAGGCCAAAATCACGGAAGAAAATTTAAAAAATAAAACCGACCTGATTTTGCTGCTTGGCGACCGCGCCATTCAAAGCGGCAATGCGAAAATTATGATTCCGCCGAATCTGGAAGGGCAAAAACTGGATTCTTTTGACGTGCAGGGCGAGGTTACTACCAGCGGCGTGGCTTACAGCCGCAGTGAAATGATCAACGTACTCAAAACCAAATTGAGCCAGGATAAAAATCCGCAGAAGCGCCTTACGCACATTGACGAGGATTCGCTGACTTACCGCATTATTGATGTGAATGCCAATACGCATAAAATCGTTATTACCGCAACCATTAAAGGAATTGAGGAGTTTGAAATCCGGCCCGGCGAAGAAAATGGCGACCGGCTGATCAAGAAAATCAAGGAACATGTGGTGGGGAAAGACATACGCGAGGCACGCGATTACATCCAGAATCTTCCTGAAATTGACAAGGTCAAAATTGAGAGCTGGCCGGCGTGGGCGCCTACCATGCCGAGCGTTCCGGATAACATCAAGGTCGAGCTGGCGGGTGGATGAGATTTGTTGGGCGGGCGGGCGATAAATGCGATTGACAGAAGATAAATATTGTGGTAAATAGAGTATCCTGATTAAAGTTATGAGGCTTTTTAAGGCATTTTAATGGAAGATGATAATAAAAACCCAGCTACAGCGAAGTGTGAAGATACTACCGTTGAGCGCCCCGAAAAAGGTAATCCTACAGATCTGGTTTTACGTCTGATCGGCGGGCTTGCACTGCACCTTGCATTGGGGCTTGTATTAGGCCTGGGCATGACAGGCCTCACGAACCAGGTGGCGCTGGCTGAATATAACAGCATGCTCGCCCCGACCAATTTTACGCCGAGCAGTTATATCGCGCCAAAATATGACGCTTTTGACCATGATTATTATCGCGTGCCACAAACTTCAAAAGAAAATGATCTGCCACCGCTTGCGGATTTTAATATCTACAACAAAGATCCTGGACTGCCCCGTCCAAGTTCGGGTACGACCAAAACCGAATTTATTTTTGACGCAAATGCCTCAACTGATCCGGATGATGATTCAAGTACGCTTGAAGTGCGCTGGGATTTTGAAAATGATGGCAAACTGGACAGCTATTTTTCGCGCACAAAATCGATCCGGCATCTCTATTCGAAACCTGGAACCTATAATGTTAAACTTGAGGTGCTGGATCGCGGCGGCAATATTTCCAGCATTGTAAAAACGGTGACGGTTGTGGACAACACGTCGCCTATTCCCTTTTTTATTTATGCACCGGCAAGCGGCACTGGAGGGATGATTTTCCGCTTTGACACAAGGTTTTCCCGCTCAGATCAGTATCTTTTGACATATTTGCAATATCGATTTGACTGGAATGGCGATAGCAAGTGGGACACTTCTTTTGAAAATAAGACCAGCTGGAATCACCGCTTTGAAACTGCAGGAACCCGGCATGTGATTTTGGAAGTGAAGGATCCTGCCGATCAAAGGGCTACTTTTGCGCGCGATCTTAAAATTTCTGACAACGAGTCGCCAAAGGCGCAATTTGAAATCAAAACAATCAGTAATGGTTCGGCCACAACCTACGAATTTGATGCCAGCAAAAGCGATGATCTTGAGACAAAGCATAATCGTCTGCAATTTCGCTGGGACTTTGATTATAACGGCAAAGATGACATCGTCACGGACAGCGAATTCAGTTTTGCCGACCTTGCAAGCCATACTTACTATCTGGGCGGGGCAAAAACGATCCGGCTGGAAGTGCGTGATGAGGACGGCGCGATTTCTTTTAGCTCTGCCACGGTTGAGGTGCCGTGGACAAGCGCAATCGTTAATCAGCTGCTCAAATATTTATAACGGCGGGTAGGCGCGCGAGGTGAGCACCAGGCCAGCACCGGCTGCCCGCAATTTTGATTTTCGGCCATTTTGTGATAGAATTAAATGATTTATTTCATTTATTTTATCAGCCATGTCCCGATTTAAATATTTTTCACCCTGCCTTGCGGCATTCCTGCTCGTCCTGGTAACTTTTGTGCCGGTTTATGCGACACCTAACGCTTCGCCGCCGGGAGGAAATGTGGATGCGAATTTTAATACGGTGACCAGTAATAGCGTGACGAGCGGCGCAGTCAGCACCGGGAAAATTACTATCGGGAGTAGCAGCCTATATGCTAACGGCAATGCGCTTTTTTTAAGCGCCGGCAGTTTCCAGATGGTTGGAGCCAATGGCGGAGTCGGAGATATTCATGCTATTGGACCTTTGAGCGTTGGCGGCGATCTTGATACGAATGGAAATTTTTCTGTAGTGAAAAATCTGGATGTGGCCGGTAATGGCCTTTTCAGCGGAACTCTCAATGCCGGAACTATGAGTGGAAGCGTTGCAACTTTTGGAACTATCACCAACCCCACTCCTCAAAATGGCGGTGCGGTTTATGTGAATGATGATCTGACTGTTACCGGACATCTTAAAACTTTGACGATTGGAGATTTTCAAAATGTCACCGGACCAAAAACTTCCATTGCGGCAAATACTCTTTCCGGCGCAACTGTTGCATGTCCAACAGGTTATCTTGCGCTTTCCTGCGGATATTTTTCGGGCATAAGCGCAACCAATAACTGGTCTTTTACCAGTTTGCTGAATAGCGGTTCGGGCTGCACCGTAGGTGTAAAAAACGCAAACGCAAGCGGTGCGGCGAACAGTATCTACGCCACAGCTGTCTGTTTTAATCCGAATATTTAAATTTATTTGGCAGCAGTTTTATTGGCGGCTATTGTCTGCTCACATGTTTGAGCCAGATTGGCATCCTGCAAATCTTTGCAATGGTTGGCGTCCCGGCTTTCAACGATGCTGTTTAATTGATCGTACATGGCTTTGATTTCAGCGTTTTTCCGGGTTTTGAGCTGCGCCTGTTGCTGCTGGACTTCAATGGTTATGCGGCAAGCCTCCTGGTTTACTTTGAGGCCAAGTTTTGCGCAAAGCGAGCTGTCCGATTTTGAAACTGCGGCCGCAAGAGCGATGCGATCCTGAACATCCATGGCGCAGGTTTTTTTGTACTGTTTATCCTGAATGCGCTTGCAATAGGAAACATCTTTCAATTCAACTGCCCCCTGATAGGCCGCCTGATCGGCCAGATTATATTTTTGCACCTGGTTCTGGAGCGCGTCCGATTTTATTTCCTGCGAAGCAACCTGGCAGCCTGAAAGAATTGCTGCTGAAAGCATGGTCAGCGCAATGCAATTTTTAAAATCTTTCATAATCTGGTTGTTTAAAAAGTTGGTTTGATTTTAAAGTCCGAGTTTTTTACGGATTTCGTCAGCCTGGGCCTGATCCTGATTTTTCTTTTCGGAAGATTTTTGGTCGAGTTCAAGCGCCTGCCATTCCATGAAATGCTGTTTCTCAAGTTTCTTTAGCTGTTCGACGTGCTTGGCTGAAAGCTCGGCAAATTTGCGGCGCTCCTCTTCAAAAATGCGTATCAGCTCATCGACCTGGGATTGCTTGAGTTTTGGAATCGATTCAATGATGCGAGCTTTTTCGTCTTTGGTAAGCGAAATCGAGCCAGCAAGAAGATGGAGAAAATATTGCTCGTCAAACTGCAAAGAATGAGCCGGAATTTTTATGCCGATCACTTTTGGCAGCATGGAACCGAGCTGAAAATTGGCTGGGGTGGTGTCTTCCGGCGGAGGAGATGGAGGCGTTATTTGGCTCTGGCTTCCTGGCATCTGCGTCTGGGGCGATTGTCCCATAGGAGTTTGTCCAAGGGGTGTCTGCCCAGGAGGAGGTGTTTGTCCCTGAGGCGAAAAACCGCCCTGACTGCTTTGACTGGCCGGATTCGACTGAAAAGGATTAGCTGGATTTTGATCGTCTGACATGTTTTTTAGATTTCGATGAACGAGATGCTCTGCTTTGCAGATTGTAACAGGTTTTTTGGCCAGATCACAAGAGAAAGCGGTTTTCAAGTCTGGTGGAGATGAGAGGGCTCGAACCTCTGGCCTCAACAATGTCAATGTTGCGCTCTAACCAACTGAGCTACACCTCCTTGATGATAATAAAGCTCAACTCGCTCAGAACTGGCAAAGCCAGATTCTTCGCTCGTTTCGCGCTCGGCCCGTGGCCTCGCAATATTTTTAGCCTTAACGTTTTGCGCTCGGCCCGTGGCCTCGCAATTTAGGAAAAATTTAGGTTTTGTTCATGTCAAAAGAGCAGAATCATTGTAACAAATAAAGTTTGTGAGTAAAGGGCATGCTTAAAAATTTTCTGCAAAAAATGTGGGCGGAGCTCGCTTGGCTCGCGGTAGAAGTAGGCACTGCGTGCGTCCAAGAGCTTCTGGAATTTATTTTTCCGGCGTTTTGTCTGCACTGTAAAGCCGAAGGCGCGTTTGTCTGCGCAAGATGTATTGAGAGCATTGTGCTGCAAAAACAGCAGTGCTGTCCCATCTGCTCGGCAAAAAACAGGCGCGGGGAGGTTTGTGAACATTGTCAGACTCCGGATTTTTATCTGGATGGTCTGATGACTGCAAGCGCTTTTGAAAAGAATTCGGTTTTGCAGCATGCGATTCACGAGCTTAAATACAATTTTATTGAGGATTTGGCGACTCCGCTTGCGGATATTTTGCTGAAAATGCTGCTGCAGGTAGTGGTTGAGTTAAGTTCTGCGCCTGAAAAAATCCTGCTCTGTCCGATACCGCTGCATAAGAAGAGACTGCGATTTCGCGGCTTTAACCAGGCTGAACTTTTGGCCAAACAGCTTATTGAACTGCATAACCGCAGCCCGACCCTCAGCCTGGAATTTGTTGATCTTCTGGATCGAATTCATTTCGTAAAGCCACAGATGGGTCTTTCGCGCGAAAAGCGTATCGCCAATGCCATGGATGCTTTTTCACTGAAACAAAATCTGCAGGAAAATATGCAGCAAAGCCCTGATTTTCGCGCAGGCACGATTATTCTGATCGACGATGTCGCGACGACACTTTCGACGCTCAACAATTGTGCCAAGGCCCTAAAAATGGCTGGAGTAAAACAAATTTATGGTTTGGTTCTGGCGAGAGTTTTCTAGTATAATGCCGTACTGATTAAGCATGCCCTTATGATTATTGGCGTTGATGCCTCGCGCTACGGTCATACGCAATCGACCGGAGTTGAATGGTACTCGTACCATCTTTTGAATAATCTGCTGCCGTTTTTTGGCCGCGAACACGGTAACTCGGTGCGGCTTTATGCGCCACGCGATTTTAAAACCGAAGTGGAACTGCCTTTTAATGTCCATAAGCGCATTATTCCGTTTCGGCGGCTCTGGACTGTGATTCGCCTGTCAGCGGAAATGCTGCAAAAGCCGGTGGATGTGCTGTTTGTGCCATCGCACATTCTGCCGTTCTTTGCGCCGAAAAAATCGTTTATTACTATTCATGATGTGGCTTTCCGGCATTTAAGAAAAGTTTACAGCCGTTTTCAATATCTGCTTTTAGATCGCAGCACCAGGCGCGCGGTTAAAAAAGCCTGGCGTATTCTGGTGCCGAGTGAAGCCACTAAACGTGATCTTGTGAAATTTTATCGCTGTCCGGAAGAAAAAATCAGCGTTATCCATCATGGCGCACCTGAAATTGCGCCGCTCCAGAGTTTTCCCACCGCGGAAATTGAAAGTCTGCGCCAGCAATTTCAGCTTGCCAAAAGTGATCTTTTTATTTTGTATATTGGCAGACTGGAGGCGAAGAAAAATCTGGTGCGGCTGGTGGAAGCTTTTCAGCGATTTTTGATCGAGTTTCCGGATTTTAAATTGATTCTGGCCGGAAAACGCGGAGTTGGTTTTGATGCGATCTGGAAAACCGTTACGCGCCTTAAGCTTCAGGCAAAAGTGATCATGCCTGGTTACATTACTGAAAGGGAAAAAGCGTTTTTGTTTACTCTCTGCCGGTTTTTTGCTTTTCCATCGCTGTATGAGGGTTTTGGTCTGCCGGTTCTGGAAGCGTTTGCTTTTCGCAGACCCGTGCTGACGTCAAATATTTCATCGCTGCCAGAAGTGGCCGGAGAAAGCGCTTACCTGGTTAATCCTGAAAAAGTGGAGGAAATCAGCGTGGGGTTAAAACGTCTGACAAGTGATGGAATTTTGGCTTCAAAGTTGATTCAAAGAGGCCAGGAGCAGTTGAAAAAATTCTCCTGGGAAAAGGCCGCGCAGCAAACGCATGATTTATTAGTTGATTAAGGGCTGATCAAAATCGGCTTTAAACTGTTTTGAAATTTTTGTACCAGGTTTTTCGACAACGATTTTATAAACAAGTCCTTCGTGCTGCGGTTTTAAGGCAACCTTGAGCCCGATGTCAGAACCTTTTTTGGCGATTTTGACGGGTTTGCGATTGATCTGCATCGAATCAACCGGCTGCTGAAAAAGGTAGTTGCCGGCTGAAATCTGGATGATATCGCCTTCACGCAGAGTTGAATCCAGTTGAATCACGGCCACTTTTATTTTTTCGTAATAATCTGTCACCATGCCGACCGGAACGATTTTGGCAAAACCGCCTGACGCAGAATATTGCGAAGTAATGGCTTCGTGCTGCGGAATTGGGTCGAGTTCTGGCATCGGCAGTTCGCGTGGCACAGGCTCGAATCTGCGGGAAATTTTGGGAGTTTTTTGATGCGACGGGGTTTGCGGGGTGGATCTTCGTGTCCTTGCGGGCGCGAGAGCAACGCGGGAATTCGGCTTGAGTCCCGCTTCTTTGCGATCGAGTGCGGTTAAAATCAGTTTCTGGCGGGCCTGCGAAAAAATCGCTTTTTTGCGAAGATAGGCAGGCACTTTAAGTTTTTCGGGATCGAGGTTGTTCATGGCTCGATTATAAATTAAAATAAGCGTATGGACAACCGGCGCATTGCGGAAATTTTTCAGGAAATCGGCGATATTCTGGATATCGGAGGAGCCAACCGCTTTCGGGTTTTGGCTTACCAGCGCGCGGCCCAGAATATTTTGAATCTGGCGCGCGATCTGAAGGATATTTATAACGGGGATCCTGAAAAACTGCTGGAGCTGCCTGGCATCGGCAAGGACCTGGCTGCAAAGATTGTAGAACTTCTGACCACCGGCAAATGTCAATATTATGGCCAGCTTACTGCACAATTTGACCGCGGGCTTTTGGAAATTCTGCGTGTGCGGGGCATCGGACCTAGAAAAGTGAAACTTTTTTTCAGCACGCTGAAGATCGATTCGATTGAAAAACTGCGTAAAGCTGCGCAGGAAGGAAAGCTGCATGGCCTTCCCGGCATGGGCGAAAAAAGCGAAGCCGAAATTTTGAAAGCGCTGCAGGATTACGATCGCCACCAGGAACGGATGACGCTTGATGAAGCGCTGCGTCACGCTGAAAAACTGATCGCGTATTTAAAAAAATGTTCGCTGGTGAAACGCGCGGAATATGCCGGCAGTCTGCGGCGCATGAAGGAAACCATTGGCGATCTGGATATTCTGGTCTGTCCAAAAAATGGCGGCGGTGGCAAAATCGGCGCTACAAAAAATGACGGTATCCCGCCAAAAGTTGTCAAAGAAATCATGGATTTTTTTGTGAAATATCCGGAAACGCGCAGTGTGCTCGGCCAGGGTGAAACTAAAACTTCGATTCTTTTGCAATCTGGCGTGCAGGCTGATTTACGCCTGCTGGAAGAGAAAACTTTCGGTGCGGCCCTGCATTATTTTACTGGTTCGAAAGCGCACAATGTCATGGTTCGCGATCGCGCCAAAAAGATGGGCTTAAAAGTTAGTGAATATGGAGTTTTTCGGATTTTGAAAGCGCGCGGTAAAAAAGCGCCGGTGGCAAAATTAATCGGTGGAAAAACCGAGGAAGAGGTTTTTAAGCTTGTCGGGCTGCCATATATTATTCCGGAAATGCGCGAGGACCGCGGGGAAATTGAGGCCGGTGAAAAAGGGAAATTGCCAAAACCGCTTGAACTTCAGGATTTGCGTGGCGATCTGCACGTACACAGCCGCTGGAGTGACGGCGCGAATGAAATTGAAGAAATCGCGCGCGCGTACCGTGAGGCTGGCTTTGAATATATTGCGCTGACAGATCACTCGAAAGCGCTGGCAATGGTTCACGGGCTTACCCCTGAGCGTTTTGAAATCCAGTGGGATGAAATCGATGAAATCAACAATGATCTCGCGCGCGGGGCAGGCATGACTGCAAAAAGCAAAAACAAGGACGAAAGAAAAAGCGCAAACGGCAAAAAACTTCCACCTTTTCGCGTCCTGAAAGGCGTGGAGTGCGATATTTTGCCGGATGGCAGCATGGATCTTCCTGACAGCTGTCTGAAAAAATTTGATGTGGTGGTGGCGTCGGTGCATTCGCGTTTCAATCTGCCGGAAAAAGACCAGACCAAACGCGTTTTGAAGGCTTTTCAAAATCCGCATGTGGCGATTTTTGGGCATCCGCACGGACGTCTTATTAACGAACGTGAAGCCTATGCGATTGATATGGAAGCCATTATTGATACGGCGATCAAGCGCGGAATCGTGCTTGAAATCAACAGCCAACCTCACCGGCTCGATCTTTTTGATTATTACTGCAAAATGGCCAAAGACCGCGGCGCGAAATTTTCGATCGACTCGGATTCGCACCATTATAATCAGTTGGGCCTGTTACGTTTTGGTCTTGCTGTAGCTAAACGCGGGTGGATTGAAAAAAAAGATGTGATCAACACCCTTGGCCTCAATGATTTGCTGCAGTTTTTAAAAAAAAGGTTTATCTGACCAGACTTTTGAGTTTTTTGACATCGTCCAGGTGCGTCTTGTCGCCTTTTTCAGGAGTTTCCAGAATGAGGGGAACCGAGTTTGTCTGCGCAAATTTGGCGATGGCAGCGAGCCCTTCCAGCGCAATCTTGCCGTCGCCGATATTTTCGTGGCGGTCAAGGTGGCTTTCGAGAGGGTGTTTGGAATCGTTGAAATGAAAGCAGGAAATGGTTTTAAGGCCGATAAGTTCTTCGTACAATTTTAGAAAAATAGTGACTGCTTTTTTGGTACTGATATCGTAACCTGCGGCCCATACATGGGCGGTATCGATGCAGGATTTTAGGCGTGGACTAAAGCCTTTGAGGCCTTTCCAGATCTGCGCCAACTCTTCCAGACGAAAACCGATTTCAGTCCCCTGCCCGGCGGTATTTTCCAAAATGTATTGAAGTGGACGGCTGTATTTTTTGTGATTGGCGAGTGAAATTTTTTCAGTTTCGTGAAGCACGCGCTTGGCATTTTCAATGACGTTTTTGACGGCAGCGGCGCGATCGCCATCGAGAGATTTGCCGATGTGGACGACCACGCCATGGCCTCCGAGCAGATGCAGTCTTTCAAAATCAGCTTTGATGTTTTCAAGAGCCCAGGGATTTTGGCTCAGCGGTTTGCCAAAATTGAGCAGATAGGAACTGTGCGCAATTACGTAAGTGATTTTGTGCTTTTGACAAAGCGTGCGAAACTCAGCGGCGTCAAGCGGATTTACCGGTTTCATCCTTCCGCCGCGCGGTGATTTGGTAAAAATCTGCATGGCATTACAATGCAGTTCATTGGCAGTTTTTTCTGCCGCCTGGGCAAATCCACCTGCGATCGACATGTGGGCACCGAAGATGAGCATATCAATTGTTAATTGCCACGATTGTAGCACGATTTTTGCAGGATCTGTCCCCAAAAGGTGGGGTCTGTCCGATTAAAAGGTGGGCAAGTTTACTTTCAGGTGCGCTTCGGTTAGACTGAAAGTACGCTTTATTCTAGGACATGAAAGTTGCTTTGGTGCATGATTTTTTGGTGAAGATGGGCGGTGCGGAACGGGTACTGAAAGTTTTTGCGGATATGTATCCGGATGCGCCGATTTACACTCTGCTTTATGATGAAAATATTTGCGGAAAAATTTTTCCGCGCGCGCGGGTGCGGACCTCGTTTCTGCAAAAATCACCACAGTTTTTACGCAGGCGACAGCGCTATCTTCTACCAATGATGGCGCGCGCGGTTGAATCTTTCGACCTGAGCGGCTTTGATCTGGTGATAAGTTCCAGCAATGCTTTTACCCATGGAGCGCTGACGGCGTCGGCTGCCAAACATGTTTGTTACTGCCCCTCGCCCATGCGTTACGCCTGGGACTATGCGCATGAATATCTGGATGAACAGCGAATCGGCCCGCTAAAAAAAATGGCGATTGAAAAAATGCTGTCACGGATTCGTTTGTGGGATCGGGCTGCGGGAGATCGGCCGGATTTTTATCTCGCCAACTCGCGCCATGTGCAAAAACGCGTTAAAAAATACTATGGCCAGGAATCGCTGGTGCTTTATCCACCGGTTGAAACCATGCATTTTCAGGTTTCGCCAAAACACCAGGACTTCTTTTTGATCGTGTCGACTTTATCGCCTTTTAAAAAAATTGATCTGGCTGTGCAGCTTTTTAACAAGATCGGCAAGCGGCTTATAGTGATTGGCAGCGGTGCCCAATATGACTACCTGCGCGAAATGGCGGCACCCAATGTTTCGATTTTGGGTTTTCTGGAAGACAAAGTGGTGCGCGAATATCTGCAGAGTTGCCGCGCGCTTATTTTTCCCGGAGAGGAGGATTTTGGCATAACACCGGTTGAGGCGATGGCCTGTGGAAAACCGGTGCTGGCGTATGGAGTCGGCGGCGTAACTGAAACCTTGATTCCAGGCGTGACCGGCGAGTTTTTTTATGAACCAACGATTGAGTCGATGGAAGACGGGCTTGGCCGGCTGATTGTAAATGAGCCGCAATATGATCCTGAAAAAATACGCAGACAGGCAAACTTTTTTTCCAGGCGGCGTTTTGTGGAAGGCTTTGAGGCGGCTTTGAAACAGGTCATGAAATAGTCGACAATTTGGTGATTGTGTCAAATCAGATTTTTATGCATGTGCGTGATCTTTGCTAAGATTGGCACATGTCTCTCTACCGCAAATATCGGCCGCAGAATTTTGCCAATCTGGTGGGGCAGGAACATGTGCGAATTACGCTGACCAATGCGCTTAAAACCGGCAATGTCCATCATGCCTATCTTTTTACCGGACCGCGCGGAACCGGCAAAACTTCTACGGCGCGCCTTTTGGCCAAGGCGATCAACTGCCTGAATTTGCAGGGCAGCGAGCCATGTGAAAATTGTGAAATTTGCCAGGATATTACGGACGGACGACTGATTGATCTGATTGAAATTGATGCTGCTTCCAATCGCGGCATTGACGAAATCCGTGATCTTCGTGAAAAAATTGTTTTTGCGCCTACGCGTGCGCGAAGTAAAGTTTATATTATAGATGAAGTGCACATGCTCACCAAAGAGGCTTTTAATGCGCTTCTGAAAACTCTGGAAGAGCCGCCGACGCATGTTTATTTTATTCTGGCCACGACTGAGGTACATAAAATTCCGGAAACGATTCTGTCGCGCTGCCAGCGCTTTGATTTTAAGCGCATTGATGAGCGGATTTTACTTGATCGTCTGGGCTTTATTGCTGGCGAAGAAAAAATTATTGCCGAGGAAGAGGCGCTGAAAATGATTGCGCGAAGCAGCCAGGGAGGGCTTCGTGATGCAATCGGTTTGCTTGAGCAATTGGCGGTTGACGGTCGATTGACTGGCGAACATGTGCGCGAAATTCTTGGCATCAGCGGTAAAATGAGTATTGAAACGCTGTTCGGGTTTTTGCAGAGCGGCGATGCAAAGTCCGGCCTTCGGGAAGTGCAAAATCTTTATGGCGAAGGTTATGACCTGATCCATTTTAATAAAGATTTTCTGGAATTTTTGCGCGGAAAACTGCTGGAGAGTGTTTATGCGGATGGTGTACAGGCGGGTACGCGTCAGACTTCAGCGCAAAATGCGCAGGGTACGGCCTGGATTTTAAAACTGATCGATTTTTTTCAGGAATCGTATGAGAGCCTGAAATATACAACGATTGCGCAATTACCGCTTGAGATTGCGATTATTCAGGCGTGCGGACTTGTTGACGGCGCTGATGGTGCTGATGATGCGCGCGCAGGCGAAGTGGCGAATGACAATGTCCGTAGCCATAAGACGCTGCAGCCGATTCCTGTGGAAAAAGTTTTGCCGGCTGAAAAAAAAAGTCTGCATGAAGGTGCAAGTCAGGCTGACGGCCGCCAAGTTCAGAGTAGTCAGGTTCTCGGCTACGATGATCTCAAAGCGAAGTGGTCAAAAATTCCGCAGCAGATGAAGGTCGCTGCAGCCAGACGCCTTTTTTCGGCCTGCAAATTGGAGGCGCTGCGCGGGCATGAAATCCACATCACTTTTCAAAATCATTTTTCGCTTGAGAAAATGATGGAAACCGCCAACCGCAACGATTTCGAGGAAGCGCTTGCTGTAATTTTTGGCGCGCACCTGAAAATCGTGGCCAAGATTGAAAAAATCGACCTGGCGCCCGAGCAGATTGGGCAGGACGTGATGGCGGGTTCTGAAAAACAGCCATCAGACGCTGCCAGCAAGCTCATGGAGGTTTTTGGCGGGGAGCTTATCCAGGAATAATTTACCTGATCATCCCTCGTCACCGGTGAACTGAAAACTCCCGGGATACGCGCCCTCGATTTTTACGCCATTCTCATAAACATGATTTTTGTCCCTGGCAAATTTGGGAGATTTGGCATTGACCATAAAGCTCTCCACATCAACATTTTCGATTTTCTGGTCGACATCGCCTTTCCAGAAAATCTGATCGTCTTTGCGAAAATATTGGCCAAAGGCCTGGCCATTTTGGAGCATGGCCCAGTTATCGGCGGGAATGAGCGGCAAATCGCAGCCGCTATAGGTTTTAGTCATGGAAGAGCTTTGAGGCGGACAGTCAGATTTTACCCCGCAACCGGCCAAAAGGAAAACGGCGAGCAGTGAAGCCATGAGCATTGCCTGGAAAGGCGCATTTCGCTTTTTTCTGTGAGGTGATTGGAGTTCCCGGTAAGCCATGGTGGTAGACTGTAAAGAAAATATTGCTGAGATTCGACCTTAAGTCTGTATTTACTTATTTATCAAGTGCCGAGAGGAATTCGGGTTCGGTGAGGATTTTGGTGCCATGTTTTTTTGCTTCTTTGAGCTTACTGCCAGGGTTTTCGCCGCAGACAAGGAAGTCGGTTCCCGCGCCAACTGACGCCTGGGATTTGCCGCCGTGGTCGCGGATCAGGTTTTTTGCCTGCTCGCGTGACATGGTTTTGAGCGTGCCGGTGATGACAAAGCTTTTGCCAACAAGGTTGTTAGAGAGTTTTTTGGCTGCAGATGGCGCGATTTTGACTCCGACTTTTTCGAGTTTTTTGAGGAATTCGATGTTTTTTTCGTGATGGAACCAGTGGAAAATTTCCCCGGCAATAATCGGCCCAAATCCTTCCACCCCGGCCAATTTCTCAGGCGTGAAATGGTGAGAGAATAAAATCAGCCTGGAAATGGTGAGGAACTCCGCGTGCGAGGGCGCGCGCGTCTGTGGAGCATGCGACTGGTCGTTCTCAATAAAATGGGCCAGCTCGATCGCTGTTTCTTCGCCGACATGGCGAATGCCAAGCGCAAAAAGCAGTCGCTCCAAAGTGATTTTTTTGGCTTTGGCAATAGCCTGAACCAGGTTTTCAGATCGTCGATCCCTGAAAAGCGGTAATTGCAGAAAATCGTCTTTGGTCAGCGTGAAAAGATCGGCCGGATCATCAACCAGACCGCTCTCCAAAAGCTGATCAATGATTTTTTCACCAAGTCCATCAATATCCAAAACTGCGGAAAAATGGATGAAGCGCTCGCGGTCCTGGGCAAAACAATTGGCGTTTTGGCAGCGGTAAGCAGCTTCACCGTTGCTGCGCGTAACCGCAGAACCGCAGGCTGGACATTTTTTGGGAAAGTGGAAAATTTTCTCGTGGCCGGTGCGCAAATCGGGCAAAACCTGAACCACTTCCGGAATAACATCGCCGGCTTTTTGAATAATGACAGTGTCGCCGATGCGCACGTCCTTGCGGTGAAGTTCGTCTTCGTTGTGGAGGGTAGCACGCGAAATGGTTGAGCCCGCAACTTTGACCGGCCGCAAAACCGCCACGGGTGTGAGAGCGCCGGTGCGCCCGACCTGCACGTGAATATCCAGAATCTGGGTGGTGGTCTGTTCGGCCGGAAATTTGTAGGCAATGGCGTAACGGGGGGCCTTCGCAGTAAATCCCATGACCTGCTGCTGCGATTTATCGTTCACCTTGATCACAATGCCGTCGATTTCGTAAGGCAGACTTTCGCGCTTGCGCTGCCAGGTTTCCAGAAACCCGATTACGCCATCAATGGTTTCGCAAAAATGATAATTTTTGTTGACACGCAGCCCCAAATCCTGAAGTTTTTCCAGAGTTTGCTGTTGGGTTTTTGGCGGATTCTGGAGATTATTCTGACTGATTTCATAAAAATAAACATCAAGCTCGCGCAAGGCGGTAATTTGGGGATCGAGCTGGCGAACGCTTCCTGCTGCGGCATTTCTGGGATTGGCAAAAAGTTCCTCGCCGAGGCGTTTCTGCTCTTCATTCATTTTTTGAAAACTCTGCCTGGACATGTAAACCTCGCCCGAAACTTCCAGGTCGACTTTTTGGTTGAGTTCAAGCGGCACGGCCTCGATTGTGCGCACGGTGTGGGTGATGTCTTCGCCTTCAAGGCCGTTACCACGCGTGAGTGCGCGCACATATTTGCCGTACTTGAAATGCAGAGTCAGATTGAGGCCGTCAATTTTGAGCTCGCAGACATAATTGATTTTCTGGTTTGGGACAAGTTTTTGAATGCGGTCGGCCCAGTCGCGGACTTCCTGCGTGGAAAAGGCATCCTGCAGGCTTTTTTTGGGGGTGAGATGTTTGACTTTGGCAAAGCGGGCGGAAAGCATACTGCCAACGCGCTGGGTCGGCGAATCCGGAGTTATAAATTCAGGAAAGCGCTCTTCAAGGCTTTTGAGCTCGGCCTTGAGCGAATCGCGGACCGATTCTTCGACCGGCGAGCGGTCGAGTACGAAATACTGGTAGTTTAATTCTTTGATTTTTTCGCGGAGTTTTGCGATGCGCAGGGCGGCTTCGTGTTTGTCCATTTGGCTTGAATATGGTAAAATTAAGAGATTGATTCTTTGAAAATTACTATACACTTGTTTTATTGACTTTTGCTGGATGTAATTTCTGATCCAATCTACTCAATTTTTCGCATTTTTTCAATTTTAGAGCACTTTTATGGCGCTGCATACGAAAGTGAATGGTCACAAAAAGAATATTGTTATTTTGGGTGCTGGATACTGCGGCATCCAGGCTGCGCGGGAGCTGGCGCGAAAACCTGGCGCGGCAAAAAGCGGAGGCGGCCAGGGCGTGAAAAACACAGCAGCCGGCAATTTCCAGATCGTTTTGGTGAACCGCAAATCGATGCATATCTATAGCGCTGATCTTTATGAAATCGGTACGGCTTATTATCCGCGTATTACCGATTCGTGCCTGCGCGATTTGGCTGAAACGGCTTACATCCCGCTCAAGACAGCTCTCAAAAATCTTGAAATTTGTTTTGTGGAAGACACGATTACGGGCATCGACTACTCCGGCAAAAAAGTTCTGCTGCAAAAATCTGGCGAGCTTGCTTTTGAATATCTGGTGGTGACGCTTGGCAGCGTGACCAATTTTTATGATCTGCCTGGCGTTGCTGAAAATGCTTTTCCTTTGAAAACCGTGGAGGATGCGATGGCGATTGATTGCCATCTGGATGAGCTTTTTAAGTGGCGCTGGCAAAAACGCGATGAATCAAAAGTGAATCTGGTGGTTGGGGGCGGCGGTTTTACGGGCGTGGAATTTGCCTGCGAGCTGGCGCTTTTTATCCGCAAGCTGCAGCGGAAATATCATTTTGCGCGCAACGAGGTTGAAATTGCGGTGGTGCAGGGCAGCCACGAGCTGGTGGGTCTGGGACCGCAAGTTTCCGCAATTGCTTTGCGACGTTTTCATGAGCTTGGCGTGCGGGCGATTTTTGGTGCGCGCATCTGCTCTTATCACAATGGGAAACTGGAGATTTGCGAGCAGGCGGGCGCGCCCGCAAGCGTGCAAGCAACAACCCGTTTTATCCCCGCGGACGTGCTAGTCTGGACCGCAGGCATCAAGCCAAATCCCCTGCTTAAATCTTTTGAAAAATTGAATCCGGGCGGCGCGATCGAAGTGCTGCCAACGCTTGAAGCTGCGCATTATCCGCGGGTTTATGCGGGCGGCGACAATGCGGATATTTTTGATCCCGCGCATCCGCACACACCCGCAGGCGCGATCCAGTATCTGCCAAAACTCGGACAACTGGCAGTCCAGGAAGGTCTTATCATCGCTGAAAATGTCGCTTTGGACATTGCGGGTAAGCCGCAAAAAACTTTTCAGCCGCGTTTTAAAGGTTTTATTGTGGCGCTCGGCGGAAAATATTTTGTCTACCATCTGAACAAAATCACCATTGCCGGAATTCTGCCGTGGGCGATTCGCCGATTGATCGATCTCACCTATTTTGCGATGCTGATGCCGATTGGCAAGGCTCTAAAAAAATGGCTTCATACCGAGAAACTTTACATGCAGAATGACTGAAAAAACAGAAATTCAATCGCAGCAGATTATCCTCGGAGAAAAAATTTATGGAAAGCAACCTGCATTTGAAAAAAGAAAACCTTAAAAATAGCATGATTGCATGCGGATGGTTGAGTCTTTGATATAAGATACAAATTTTGTTAAAATGAAGCCATGGCAGACAAGGACAACAACACAGGCAGCGACAATAATGCAAACAGTAAAACTGGCAGCGCTGATAGCAGCAGTGTGGAAAAACTCCTTCAGCATGACAAAATTGTGATCGGCGAAGATGTCCAGCAGATGCTGAATAATCCAACTGAACATGCTGCCCAGCTTGATCCAAAAGATCAGGCGTTTTTGGCGATGCTCATGGAAAAAGTTGAACGCGGGGGGATTGATCTTTTGAAGCCGTCCAGTCTTTTAAACATGGCGGTTTATGAAAAACTTGATGAAAAGGCGCAGGGTAAAGCTGATTTTGATGCGGTTAATCTGCTTGCGGCGATCCGTGAAATCCGCAATTTGTGGAATGCCGGCAATCGCGACACTTACCAGATTGAAAACGCGGTTCATCGCATCCGTGTGACCAAAGAGCGGCTGGAGGAGCTTGGGGGGGATGTTTTTGTGATTTGATGCGGGTTTGAAGGGCTATGGCATTAGGAGAAAAGACCATTGAGTTCATAAATCTTCATTTTAGCCCACCTCGCCGTATCTTGCTATAAACAGGCTTTTTTTGCTATAATTAGATGTCAAATTGAGCTATTTTTAGGCAGATCGTATGGCAGATGAAATTCAAATAAAAGCGGCTGGCAGCACAGGATCGAATCCTCAAATCATCGATCTGCGGGCGGCTGGCGGGGCGGGCGGCGCAGCAACTGGCGGCAGCACTTCGACAACCAATATTGGCGGCGCTTCCGGCTCTTCTCCAAAACCTGCCAGGAGCGGCACGATATCGCTGGTGGAAGAGGAAGACCAGTTCGTGATGTCGGGCGAGAAAAAATATGCGATTCCTGCGATGGTGCGCGAAAAATTTCCGGATCTGATCAAGCTGATCAAGGAAACTGAATCCATGAATGACGAAGAACGCGAATACTGGTTTCAGATTTTGCCGATCATGACTGAGGAACAGATTCAGAAATTCCGCGGGATTCTGGTGAATGAAAAAGAGCAATTGGCGCGCCTGGACAAGGAATATGAGGAAGAGCTGAACAAGCTCAATGAAAAGCACATGGTTGAATGGAAAAATTTTGAATCAAAAGAGAAACGCAAGGCTTTGAGTGCGGCTGAAGAGCAGGCTAAAATCAGTGAAAAATCGCAGGAGGAAGAGCTTTTAAAGCGCCTGAGCCAGGCGTAAGAGAATGCTTTAGGAATAATGAATTGCGGATTTTGATTTACTCGGCAAGCGGTTTGGCGAAAACAATCAATCGTTTTAAATTTGTGCCAACGGGCGTGCAGGTAATAAGCGTGAGGCGGTTTTCGCCGCTTTGGGTGAGGACATCGACCTGGTCCGGCGTGATGACTTTGGTTTCAAATACCTGATAAAAATATTTACGCTGCTGGTGGTAAACAATAATTTTATCGCCGACTTTGAGCTCGTGCAGGAGAGCAAAAACATCCTTGAAGCGTCCGGGATCCCATGCAAAATATGAACTGTGTCCGGTGATTACCACATTGCCATGGTCACCGGGCTCGGCGGTCCCGGGATAATGAACAACTCCATAGCGTAGCGCTTCCTGAATATCGGCTTCAAGTCCGGCCCAGTTGTGCTTGATGAGATTTTCCGAATTCGCACGCACAATCGGTACATTTTTATTGATGCGCGGGATGACAATGCGGTCGTCAAGAGGTGTAACTGCAAGATTCAGGTAAGGGATCTGTTTTTTACTTTGATCTGTAGTAATGGCGATGGGAAGCGGTTTTTCGGTATTGGCGGCATCTGGTTTGAGCAGATTTTGGACAAAAGGATTTGTGGTGATCTGGCCGCGCAGCTGGTTTAGTTTGTCGATGAGAAGCACGCTGTACGATTGATAATTTAGCGCAAAAAACAGCACCGTGAAAATGAGCGCCGAGGTGGCCAGCCATTCAAGCGTATTCCAGATTTTGATGGAGAGATGCGGAGAAATTAGCCTGTTCGTTGATACTGGCAGGTGTGCGGATGGCAGATGTGCGCCTGACAGTTGTGGGTTTAGGCGCGCAGGTAGGTGCGCCGGATCGATATGCAGCTCAAAATGCGGGCGATCAGTCGAAGGTGGCTCCAGCTTGACCGGAATGGTTCTGGTCCTAGGCTGAGGCTGTGTATTTTTGGCGTTTTGAGGAGTTTTCGCCATCTGGAGTTGATAGATACTACTTTTTGTTGCATTATAGCAATTGTTGCGGTCGATTACAAGCTTAGGTGCACCGCGATTGCCCATCAGACTATGATTCCACCGCCAAGGACTTTTTCGCCATCGTAAAAAACCACGGATTGGCCGGGTGTGACAGCGCGCTGGGGGTTTTCGAATTCCACGAGCGCGGCGCTTTTGAAGGCGGTCGGGTTGGCGGCATTTGCTTGCAGCGAAAGTTTTGCGGCCTGCTTTGGAAAGAGATAGCGGATTTTGGCTTGAGCCTGGTACGCGGCAGGCGTTGCGAGATTATCATCAATAAAGCTTAAACTGTGCGCAGTGAAAGTTTTGATGTAAAGATCAGGTTGGCGGCCGACTACCAGCGCATTTTTAGTTTTGTCGATTTTGACCACATACCAGCCCTGCCCGCCATCGTTTTCGTAACCTTTAAGCCCGCCAATGCCGAGTCCTTTGCGCTGGCCGATGGTGTAGTTTGGCAGTCCGGTATGTGTGCCGAGCTGTTCACCGGCAATCGAAAAAATCGGCCCGGGTTTGAAAAGTTTTTTACCCAGATGTCTTTTTAAAAACGCCCCGGGTTTTCGTTCCGGATAAAAGCAGAGGTTCTGGCTTTCTTTTTGCTTATTAACTTCTGCGATGCCGAATTTTTTGGCGAGAGCGCGCACCTCGGTTTTTAAATAATCGCCGAGCGGAAAAAGAATGTGCCGCAATTTGTCCTGTGTGAGCGTGTACAAAAAATAACTCTGATCTTTGGCTTTGTCTTTGGCAGTCCAGAGTTCGTAGTGTTCGCGCCCGTTTTTTTTGACCGTGACCTTGCGCGCGTAATGACCTGTTGCAATAAAATCCGCGCCGAGCTCTTTCATTTTCTGCAGAAAAAAACCGAATTTAACGCTGCGGTTACACTCAATGCACGGGTTCGGCGTGACGCCACGGCCGTAGCCATCAATAAAAAAATCCACGACCTCTTTTTTGAAAATCTCCTCGAAATTCAAAACGTAAAAAGGAATTTTAAGCCGTGCAGCAAGTTGGCGGGTTTTAACAAGACCATCCAGAGCGCAGCATTTGTTCTGCGGAAATTGTTGCATCTCTTCTGCGGTGAAGATGGTTGGATCGGTCCAAAATCGCAAATGGATGCCGATGACATCGTAACCCTGTTTTTTTAAAAGACAGGCTGTAACAGTGGAATCAACGCCGCCGGACATGCCGACCAGAACTTTTTTTTTTGCAGGCTTTTGCATCATGTAGTTGTAAAAATTGCCGATCAGGACCCACGCATGGCTCGTGGCAGGCAAAAAAATTGACAATACATTTTTTTTATGCCACACTTCTTTTACTAACGCAAGATACATTTAAAACCTTCACTATGCCATCAAAAGAACATCTCGAAGGTTTGCGGAAGGAGTACGGAATTGATCTCGAACAGATGGTTCGGGAGATTAAGCGTTACCTGCCCAATTTTAATCAGGCCAAATTCAAGGAGGCTTTTTTGTTTGCGGCCAAAGCGCATGAAGGTCAGTTTCGCAAGGAGAACAAGCCGTACATTGTCCATCCCATTGAAACCGTGCGCATTTTGACTTCGATGCATGCGGATGAAGATACGCTGATTGCCGCGCTTATGCACGACGTTCCTGAAGATACGACCCACACCATTGCCGAAATTGAAGCGAAGTTCGGCAAGAAGGTGGCGTTTCTGGTTGATGGCATTACCAAGCTGTCGAAAGTGCATTTTAGAAGCGACATGGCGCAGCGCCAGATCGAATCTTTAAAAAAACTGTTTATTCATTCGGCTGAGGATCCGCGCATTATTTTGATTAAACTGGCAGACCGTCTTCACAACATGCGCACGCTGCAATATCTGGACAAGCCAGAAAAACAGCAGCGCATTGCGCGTGAAACTTTGGAAATTTTTGTGCCGATTGCGAATCTGCTCGGCATTGAAGAGCTGAAATCGGAACTGGAAGATCTATGTTTTCGCTATCTTTATCCGAACGAATATGAAAGTTTGGCCGAAAGAATGAAAGAGATCAGGGAAAAAAACAGCGCTGTTTTTGAGGAAACGATTGAACTTGCGCAGAAAAAAATGGATGAGGCCGGCATCAAAGCGGCGGTTTACGGCCGTCAGAAAAATCTTTACACCATTTATAAAAAATTTCTGTCGCAGGGGCGGCGCGCGGACGAGCTGGAAGATATTATTGCGCTAAGGGTGCTGGTGCCCGACCGCGATGACTGTTACAAAGTTCTTGGCATTCTGCACTCGCTTTTTAAACCCAAGCCTTCGAAGTTCAAGGATTATATTGCGGTGCCGAAAGTTAATGGCTACCAAAGCCTGCATACGACAGTTTTTGGGCTGCACGGAGTGATAACGGAATTCCAGGTACGCACGCATCAGATGCATCTGGAAGCGGAATATGGCATTGCCGCGCATTATTTTTACAAACAGAAAAATAAAAAGGCCGAGCTGGAAAAAGATCCGCGCTCGTACTGGGTTGAGAAAATTCTGCAGATGCAGAAAGCCGAATCAGTAAGCGACTCGTTTCTGGATGATCTGAAACTGGATATTCTGCAGGACCGTATTTTTGTTTTTACGCCCAGGGGCGACCCGATTGATCTGCCCAAAGATGCAAGCTGTATTGATTTTGCCTACAGCATTCACAGCGAAATTGGCCACCGCGCCCTGAAAGCCGACATCAACGGTCACATTGTGCCGATCACTACGCTGCTGCAAACCGGTGATACCGTGCGCATAATCGTTTCGGACGATCCCAAGGAACCAAGCCGCGAATGGCTTTCTTTTGCCAAAACAAATATTGCGAAAAATAATATACGCGAATATCTGAAGCACGAATCGCGCGAAGCAAAAATAAGAATGGGCAAAAAACTTTTGCAGAAAGAGTTTGACCGGGCAGGACTCGGCATGGTCAAAAATATTCCAGGCAAAAAAATCAATTTTTATCTGCAGGGTCTGGCAAAAACCGGCGAGTGCAAGAATTTTGATGACATCCTGATGGCGCTTGGAGATGGCACTTTAAGCTCGCTGGATTTTGTGAATGCCCTTTATTTTGAAAAAAAACAGGAAACGCAGAAAAGAAAAAATGTGCCGGAACCTGTGGCTGAACAGCAACCCTGGACTACGGTTGCGATCAAAATCACCACAGAAAAAAATGATGCCGAACAGCTGCAGAATATTCTGCGCACGATCGCGGGTAACTGCATTAAAATTATAAAAATGCGTTCGTATACGGATTTATGGAGCCGCAATTATGTTTACAAAATTATTTTAAAGGTGAAGGATTTTCAGCAAATGTCACAGCTTTTTGCGCATATTGAGCAGATCGTGGGCGTGCAAAGGGTGGAGCGGCTTTTCTGGAAACGCAAACTGACTTTTGTGGCTTTCAGCGTGATCACGTTTCTGACCTGGGCGGTGCACCCGTATATTCTTTATTCTTCCAAGAACTTTTTGACGTCCTATCCGTTGGCGGAAAGCCTGTTTTTGTATTTCAGCCTGACGATGCTTTTCTTGATGGTTTTTTCGTTGAAACGGCTTATTCACCGTAGTTTTCCAGAGCTCCGCGAAACCAATGCGCTGTGGGTGATGACTTTTGTTTTGAGTATTTTTGTGCTGATTACGTTTTTCGCGGAACTGTTCTTTTTCCAGCTTGAGTTTAACTGGCTGATTTCATCGTTTATTATTGTGATTATTCTGTCGTATCTGGCGCTTGAGTACATTGATTACCGTGATTCTTTTCATTCGAGCGACAGCAAATGAAAATTACTCACGATTTCAGCAAAAGCTGAAGGTTTGTGGTAATCCTGCCATAAATCTCTTTTGAGGATTTGGTAAAGCTGCTGATTTTTAATGAGAATGGCTGAATCCTGATCAGCAAAAATTGGCTTGCCATAGGAAGTTTTATCAATGATTACGGGTGTTTTTAAATAGAGCAATGTAGTCCCGTCTTTTTCAGTGATTTTGACAATTTTGAGTGGCGGCATTGGTTTACTGCGGATTTTATTGGTTGAGCGTACCCATTCGAACACTGATTTTGAAGCTGTTTCAGTAACAGAAATATTGATGAGCCAAGGTCCGTCACTGTTTTTTTCCCTAAAATTAATGATATGCGGGTCAACTGCATCTGGCTCAAGATATTTTGGATAGAGAATGAAAAACTGCTTTGCCGTGTCCACATATATTTCAAAATTGCTGTTCGGGATCCGGGATTGCTGGAAAATCCGGGATTGCGGAAAAAGTTGGGATTGCGGAAAAATCCGGGATTGCGGAAAAAGTTGGGATTGCTTAAAAAGTTCCAACTGCGCCGGAAAAAGCAGTGGCATCGTAACAAGTATCGGCCATAGCAGAATTTGTGAAATTTTAATGAGCTGCAGCATGGGAAAAGTTTTCAGGATAGTTTTCAGGATAGGGGCGCCAGAATTTTTGACGCCCCTTTTTTGGGTGGGATGCTTGTGGTCAGCCGCCGGTGATCTGGTAAACGGTGTAGTGGGGGAATCCGCCGAAGCTCACCCTGTTCAGGAACTGCGTGACGGTCTGGCAGTGAATGCCGACCGAGAGAGCGCTCAAGTAGTTGCTGTCGATCCAGCAGATGTTGGAGCCGTCATTCGACCACACGATGGCCGTGTGGGGATTGCCGGCGCCCAGGTTCATCTGGACGATGTTGCCTGCAGCAGCACTGGAGATGCTGCCCATCTGCTGAACGTACGGGCTGGAGTACCATGTCCAGCCGGAGCCGCTCTGGGTGGTAGACGGCAGATTGACGACGCCGTTTGAGGCGCTCAGGACGATCTTGCGCGCCCACTCCTTGCAGTTCAGGCCGACGTACTTGTTGTTGTCGGCGTAAGCCATGAGCAGGATCCACGTGTCCCTGCTCCACTGCGCCAGGTTCTTCCACCAGTCCTTCTGGGCCTGGGTCACCGCCTGTTCGGTCTGTCCGATCTGTTCATCGATCGCGATGGACTCGTCGGATTCGTCAGCAGGCGGGGACGCTCCGCAGCCTGCGATCAGGCCCAGCAGGGCGAGGAAGGTGTACCAGGGAGGGACGCAGCGGTCCTTCGTGAAGCCGGTGCACCTCTCCGTAAAAAGCGTTTTCATACTTGTCCTTTGGCAAAAAATTCTTTCCAGGGGCTTTTTAGCCCATCATGCACCCCAATGTGTCATGACGGTGTGACTATAACAGGCGGACATTAAATTTTTCTAAACTTTTTTAGCGCCTGTATGCAAGCTCTAAACTGCAAATTTAAAATGCATGACATCGCCGTCCTGAACGGTGTATTCTTTGCCTTCGGTGCGGAGTAAGCCTTTGTCGCGGGCGCCTGATTCGCCTGCGTGCGCGACAAAATCCTGCCAGCGGATGACTTCCGTACAGATGAAACCTTTTTCAAAATCGGTGTGGATTACTCCGGCTGCACGCGGCGCTTTGTCGCCATGATGAATAGTCCAGGCGCGCACTTCCTGCGGTCCGGCGGTGAAATAAGTGATGAGGCCAAGAGTTTGATATGCGGCTCTAATCAAAGCATTTAAGCCGGTTTCTTTCAGGCCAAGATCCTGTAAAAAGATGGCGGCTTCTTCGGTTGAAAGCGCGCCCAGTTCTTCTTCGATTTTGGCGGAAATGGGAATGATTTTTTGTTCCGGCGTTGTAGGCACTGCGTGCGTCAAAGCAAATTTTTGTTTGAGCGCTTCTGCATCGATACTGCTTACTTCTTTTTCGCTGACATTGGCGATGTAGAGAATCGGCTTGGCGGTGAGCAGGTGAAGATCATCGAGCAGTTCTTTTTCATCGTCTGCCAAAAGCACGCTGCCACTACCATGCATGACATCAATGATTTTCCGGCCTTCCGATAAAGCTTTTTCGACCCTTTCTATCAGCTGCGCGTAAGTTTTTTTTTTGGCATCGCCGGATTTGGCATCGCTGCGGGCTTTTTGCAATCTTTTCTGAACAGTCTGTAAATCGGCCAAAATCAGTTCCGTTTCCAGAATTTCAAGATCGCGGCGGGGCTCTACATTGCCGTGCACGTGAATGACATTGGCATCTTCAAAAACGCGGATGACCTGCGCAATGGCATCGCATTCGCGAATATGCGCGAGAAACTGGTTGCCAAGCCCTTCGCCTTCGCTCGCGCCCTTAACGAGGCCGGCGATATCAACAAATTCAACAATGGCGGGAATAGTTTTTTTGGGATGCACGGTTTCGACCAGCTTTTGCAGACGCTCGTCCGGCACTTCGACGACTCCGACATTGGGGTCAATGGTGCAGAAAGGATAATTGGCCGCCATTGCGCCTTTGGAGCGCGTTAAAGCATTGAACAGAGTTGATTTTCCGACATTGGGCAGTCCGACAATTCCGATTTTCATAACAAAGATTTGCAGTTACAATGCAGGCGGAGTCCGCTTAGCAGCCTTCAGGTTGCCTGCGGTATTGTAGCGCGATTCAGCCCTGACGGCCCCCCAAAGTTCACGATTTTATTGACAAAAAGATTACATGTTATATTATGGAGCACTCTATCTTCTTGAAGCCTATGTCAATTGGTGATAAAAATTCTGGTGAAAGAGCCCCGTTGAGTGATGCCGGGCGATATGAAAAGACTCAAGGGATAAGGCCGGAAACGCTTGTCTTACCTGCGCAACTGCGTAACTTTTCAGGAATTCAGCGTGGAGTTCAAAACGGCGTTCGATGTCAGACTTCACAGCTTTTTGCAGATCTGGATTTTCCACCAGCGGAATACACACCCCAGGAGCTTTCAGCCCAATTGCCACATGAGGGAAATTATAATCTGGTTTTTGGCCATGAATACTCGGGTATCATTCTGAGGATCCCTGCAGGAGAAATGTCTATCTACAGACGTTTAGAATTTTTCTGCCGCCAATTCGGCCTTGAGCTGGAGGCACAAAAAATGAGTGACGGTTCACTGAAAATAACCATTAGCAAAGCAGTCTACAAAATCAAAGCCCCTGGAGATGAAGGAAAAACTTACCCTGTTGAATATACGCGATTTTTTCCAGCGGATATTCTTCAATTATTGGCGCAATTGAATGCCCGACTTATTATGAAATAATCCATGACCTCCAGAAAAACTCCAGATAAGGGTGTTCGACCTCCTGACACAGATGAACGGGGTGGGCCTCTTGCTGAAGCAGAGATTGAACAATATCTTGTTGCAGCCCAGAATGCTTTGCAGCAGCAAGCCGATAAAAAAAGAAAAATGACGCCGGCGGCAATTGCCCGTGCCATTGATGGCATTCGCTATTTTTTTACATCAGCAGTTCCGGAAACGGTAAGATATCCATCTGTACTACCAGAAGAAGGCCGGCGCTATTCAATCGTTCATGCTGCGGAATTGAGTGCTTTTTGCAATGATGAATATGACAAAATGATTCTTACGCCGAAAGCTGAAAATGTTTCAAAAGCTGAAATCCTTACTGGCGCAGAATATAATTTTTTAAGATTCTTTGCATCCATTAATGGAATGAATATTCAGATCAATTTCTCAGGAATAACCCTTGAAAACATTGTGATCGAAAAAAATCCTGATACTGATTATCTGGATCTGCATTTTGACCAGAAAATGCAGGAAATTTTAGCAAAGCTCAAAATAACTTTGCGCAAGAAGGATGTTAATGGTTCAAAGTAAGCTGCCCGGGAGCGGTTCTGGAATTTTGATCGAGAGCCACGTAACTGATGTATGAGCCGTAAAATGGTGCAAGGATGCGGCTTATTTTGCCGTACTCGCCCATGCAGTGTGCGATAAGCGCGGGGGCGTGTGCATGGACGCCTGCTGGCGGGTGTGCAAGCGACTGCGCGAGCAGTTTAAAAATGACAAGATTGTCCCTGGGTTTCCTAGCAGTGGTAATGATTTTTACGATATCCGCCCCAAGTTTTTTTCCTGATGCAGCGATTTTTTTGAGTTCAACAAGGGGCGGCGTTCTTGTGAAGTTGTGACAGGAAAGGATGATGCTGGTTCTGTTGGATGGGCTGACGCGAGCCGCCCCGGTTGCCCGAGCCGCCCTGACGATTTTTTTGATGAGCGCAGGATTGCTGGTCATGTCGATATCGACAAAATCTGCGCCGTATTTAATGGCCTCCAGCAAGGTCTGAAAGCGTTTTTTTGCGAGCGATCTCAAAAGCAGCAACACCTCCATTTCAAGCATGTGTGCAGCAGCAATGATTTTTTCCAGTTTTTCCAAACCAGCTTTTTCCGCAACTGGCAGCTGATCAAGCCAAATCTCCACCAGATCAGCAGAGCCGAAAGCTTGGGATATTTTTGTTTCAAGTTCTTCAAATGTTTGCGCCTGCAGGGGAATACAAAGCCTGTATAAATTCGCTCGCTGACGCTCGCTCACACTCTTGATCATGGTGAAGGAGATGGGCTTAAAATTTTGAGGCTGACAAGCACGCTGCCCTCGCCCGGATTCAAAAGTGAAACATTTTTAGGCAGGACCAGTTTTGCTCTTAACGGCGCGCCATGCTGCTCTTTCAATTTTTCAAGCTGGAGCGGTTCGGTCAACAGATAACTGATGGAATTTAAAACATCTTCCTGCCCCTGAATAACAACCGTGAAAGGCGCAACCTCGACTTTCTGATAAATCGTAAACAGATCGACACTACCCTGAATATTCGGCTTTACGATGACATTTTTTTGCTGCAGGTCGGCTGCAACCGTAACATCAACACTAACCTGGTCCGGCGTTATCGTAAGATTCTGGCTCTCAGTACCAAGCGCTTTATCGGGTGTCAGTTTCACGTTCTGTTTGAAACTGGTGGTCTGGGTTCCATCCAGTTCGAATGCGGCATTCAGCATAGTTATTTTGTCGACCAGACTTTTTGGACCGCTTATTTTGGCGGTCTGCATATCGGTTCTGATCTCTTTGACACTATAACCTTTCTGGGCGTTTCCGCTTGTAAAAGCCTTGATCTTTACTTCTTTTTCAATGACCGGCTCAAGTTTGACATGAATGTTTGGCGGCTCGATTTTAATGAGCGTGACTTTATCGTTATTGATGCGGGCAGAAAGTGGCAGGTTGTAATCCCCTGCTTCAAGATCTCTTAAATCGACAAAAATTTCAAAATCGCTCTTGGTGAGATTTTTGATGACATCCTGATTGGCGCGAAGGCGCAGTTTGGCTTTGGCAAAATCGGAAGTGAAGGTTAGATTTTTAGGAATGTTCTGGGCCTGGATTTCAAGATCCTGGGGGAATAAATAAACGGTGTTTTCAATGCCGACGACAAAAAACCACAGCACAATCGCTGACAATAAAGCCAAAATTTTGAGTTCCAGATTTTTGGATAGCAGAATCATGCCAGTTCGTGTGAAGTTTTTTTTGCTTTTTTGCGTCCGGGCGATTTGGCGGGTTTGAGGAAATCGGTGAGCAGAATCTGGAGACGGGCAGGGGTGATATTCCTTTCAAGATTACCGTTTTGGGCAAAAGAGATCATGCCCTTTTCTTCTGAAATAACGATAATTCTGGCGTCCGTGGTTTCGGAAAGGCCGAGCGCGGCCTTGTGACGCGTGCCCAAAATCTGGCCATAACTTTTGAATGAATGCGGCAAAATGCAGGAGGCTGCGGTGATTTGCTCGCTGCGGATAATAATTGCGCCGTCGTGCAGCGGGGATTTGGGATGGAAAATACTTACGATCAATTCTTTGGAAATTCTGGCATTAATTGGCACACCTGTATCGAGATATTCCTTGAGAGGAACGGTATTTTCTAAAACGATCAGGGCCCCAAAGCGTTCTTTGGAGAGAAATTCACAGGCTTCCACAATATTGCTGACAATGAGATTGATCTCCTTTACTTGCTGGCTGAGCGAAAATTTGGTATGTCCAAGCCGTTCCAGCGCCATGCGCAGCTCCTGCTGAAAGATAACCGGAATCGCCACAAGCACAACCGTGAAAAATCTGTCCAGAAGCCAACCAAGCGTTACCAGTTGGAGCGCTTTACTCAGCGCAAAAACAAAGCCCACAATCACCAGACCGACCAGGATATTCACAGCGCGGCTACCCTTGAGCAGCAGAAAAAGATAGTAAAAAAGGATGGAGACAAGCGCAACATCAATCAGCACCTGGCTTACTGAAAAATTCAGGAGTGAAACATTTTCCCAAAATGCCTGGGCCTGGTGTCCGACCGAAAGAATGAAATCCGCGATCCATTTGCTGAGCATGGCTGCACATTAAATCCGGGTGCAGTTTACAATGAGAATGCGGAATTTGGAATACGGAATTTTGAAAATGAAATTTGGAAAACCGCTTACGCTACTGCTTTGCGATTTTTAAAAAGCTTTTTACGGCTCAGGAACAGGATCGCCCCAAGGGCTGCTACATAGAAAAAATCTTCGGGGCCGGAATTAGTGATTTTGCTTTGCTGTAAGGGGTTTTCACCGCTTTGATGTAGGGACTGCGACATGGCTGTGTCTGATAATGATGCCGATACTGATGGCGCGGGCGCTGAAGTGTAAGTCACGGGTGGCGCCTGGTTTTTGGCGCTGGATTGCGCCTGAGATTGCAGCTGGGCCAAGGTTTGAGACGGGTTTTGTGAGCTTTGAATGGCCTGGCTTTGCGGGCTTGGGCTGTTGCCATCACTGGAGGCCAACACCCTGGACTGATCTGCGGTTTTGTTTTCGGCCAGCGCAGGTTGTCTTTGTGACTTTGTTTGCGATTGCGTTTGTGATTGATCCGCCGCTGTTTGGCTGGAACTCTGTCCTGTTGGATCAGTCGCTGTTGTCTGGCTGTTTGCAACTGCCTGACTGCCTGAAGTGCCTGCGGCTGCAGACGTATTGCCATCAACCGTAATCGTGCCTTTCATCTGCGGATGGAACGAACAGCTGTAAGAAAACGTACCTTCGTCTTTAAAGGTGTAACTGAAACTCTGACCCGGATTTAAGGTGCTGCTCGAAAAACTGTCGCTGGTCACGGTGTGCGGCACGGCATCTTTATTTGTCCAAACGACTTTTGTGCCTTTGGCAAGCTGCAAAGTCGCTGGATCAAAACTGAAATTCACAATCGAAACCTCTTTGGCATTCTGATCGCTTTCCTGCGTTATTTCCTGTGGAGCATGCGGATTTGACGAGGTTCCAATAACATCTGTTCTGATATCGCTCGGTTGCTGGACCCAGTAAGCAATATAGGTTGAAAAGCTCACCAGAAAGAGCGCAGCAACGATTTTAACTTTGGTAACGGTTGGAATTTTTTCGAGAAGGCCCTCGTTTGGTCTGTTTTCAGCCTCTGATAATCCCGCCTCTGCTAAACCATTGCGGGCATTTTTCTTTTTGCCGATTTGGACAAAGTCGAAGAAAGCCATGTTTTTGTTTTGTTAGTTATTAAAATCGTATCATATTATCATAAAAATGGGTTCCTGGGGCAGAAAAATACTAGGCAAATTGTAAAATTATTTTCTGATATTTGTCACCACGGATATTGTCTGCAAAAAAAATTTGCTTTTTGCGATGCCCATGGTACTATCGGCTCCTCTTAAATAAGAGAAATTTTTAACTTTTCTGCCATGCGTTTTTTGAAACCCCTGCTCACGGTTGCTGTTTTAGGAGCTATCGTCTACGCGCTCTATGTTTTTGTGGTTTTTCCTTTTTTCTTTCATTATGTGAAACTCGTCCATATTGCCAGAGCTGATGCGGTTATAACATGGGACAGCAAAAAGCTTAGCCGCGTAGAGCTGATCGGCATTGACGCCAATCCCCCATGCCCAAAAACTCCGCTGCTGCTTGCGAATAAATACTTTCACGATGAACGCGATGTCCGTCTGATCAACGACAGCGATCTTGCTGACAGGGATGAAAAGGGTGCCATTCTGCGCTATGTTTTTTTAAAGAACAGCGATATTTACAATGAGAAAATTTTGGGCGACGGCTTTGCGCGCGAATTTCAGACGAGTAAAAAATACCGCTATAAGGACCGATTCGATAAAGCCCAGGAGCAGGCCAATAAGGACCGGCTTGGCGTGTGGGGGCCGAATGGCTGTCCGCAGTAAAGTCGACTGTCGATTAGAGCCCATTTCAAAAAAACCCGGACGGGACGCTGTCTTTAAGGACTGGGGGTCAAAAATGACCAGCAACCCAATCCAAAAGACAGCATCCTATACGGGTTTATTCGTTTGAAAAGCTTAGGGAGGAAGCTGGTAGGGATCGAAAGTTTAAGCTCCTCCAAAACTTAAAACTTGTGATCTCTAACAGCTTTCTCCCTATCTTCTTGCACGCTGGTTTTCAAAGAACTTTCATTGATTAGATCATTTTATCATATAATTTTCTTTTCTGTCAATGGTCACTTTTGGGGTGATTTGAGATGATTATGGGGCCGCGAACTTTGCAAAAAACCATTACCGCCCTGACGCAATTGGCTTTGAAATTTACGGGCTTTCAGGTAAGGTTTCTTTGTACTTTTTTCAGGGTATTAAACTTAAAAGGGCCGGGGTAGCTCAGTGGTAGAGCGAAGGACTGAAAATCCTTGCGTCGGCAGTTCGATTCTGCCCCTCGGCACCAAAATCGCTCAAAATCGGTTTTAGGGCTTTGTAAAGCCGCGACCGTCAGTGAGAACGCTTCTTTTTCATGTTGCGCTCTTTCAGCACCTTTTTTAATAACCAGGAGAGACTTATCAAGGTCTAAAGTCAATTTTCGGTCTTTCAATAAAAAGTTCTGACCTAAAGTTTGGAAGATGACCTTTTGATCTTCCAAGGTGCCATGCTCAAAGTTGTATCTCGCGTAAGTGGCAAACTGAAACATTTTCTCTGTTAATTCGTGGCGACTCTTCAAGCTCGGGTCTGTAAAATATTTTGTGTAAATGGGTTAAAGTAAAAAATGTAACTTTAATCCTTAACCCATTTAACACATGAAAATTCTCTCATACGAAGAGTACCAGGAAAAGGTCAAAAATCTCAAAACGTCAAAAGACGTGA
>OBEQ010481945.1_pt1 | contig 46346 bp, 60 predicted proteins | sample 1670901 | NCBI WGS metagenome assembly OBEQ01 (sample SAMEA104232315, study PRJEB22302) | groundwater metagenome | biome: forest; feature: aquifer; material: groundwater | place: USA | collected 2011-08-07 | depth 5.4 m
AGGTAGTGTCCCATTAAAGATACTTTAATTTTGTATGCAAAAAGTTTCCCCACGTCCATATTTTTGTAGCTTGCCGCTCCATAATTGCTGGTGTCAGCTTTTCTTTGATTGGTTTCATGAAATTCCAGTAAAACTGGAAAACATGTAGTGCATTTTCCAAGCGTGATTTTCGCTTGCCAAAACATTTTGTTTTGCGCACCAATCTGCTAATGCGTTCTCGAAGAATTCCATTATAGTTCTCCACATCTGTTGTTTCAATCTCATCAAGGGACATGTTTCCATAAATTATTTTATGGAGTTTATCGATGACGCGACCTCTTTCTCGAATTTTGATGAGTTGTCCATAGTTGATGCAATCCTTTCTGAAAAATTCAGGCATGACAAAAGTGTAATCATCATTGCCGTCAGAAAATATCTTGAGACGGTCGGTGAATGTTGGCAGTTGGACACGTTTGGCGAAATCAACAAACATTCGCCGACAAGTCGATTGTGTCCATTTACCGACGGCAAAACTGGCGAAGAAGTAGGACTCACGCTTTATGCAAGTGTACCCCCATTGTTCACCTTGTTCAATCCATTCTTGGCTTGAATACTCATTTTTCTTTTCGTTTTTTTTATGAACGTCCAGAACTCATCGACTTCATACGCGTTCAAAGAAAGATCGTGAACAAGATAATCAGTCATTTGAGCGGCGTGTGCGGCAAGATTATCCAACCATGCAACAACTGTGTTCTTGTTGATTTTTGTGATGCGACTTATAGATCGAACACCGTTTTTCTCGACGAGAAGTGTGCATAGCTGTTTTACTTTTCGCAATGATAAACGTCTCCGATAAAGTGGGGTCCCACTCCGCTCAACAAAATATTTTGTACAGTGATTACAAAAATATCTTTGTGTTCCAGCGCGATTAAAACCGCGCTTAACAATATCTTTTCCAGATTCTTTGTGGAAAAGTCTACAAGTTTTATTCTGACAAACCGTGGTTATTTTCCCTTTTGGTCTCGCCATTATTCAAACACCTCTTTCAATAAAAAGAAATGAGAACAACTATATTAAAGTATCTTAACTAATACAATACCGAAAAGTATTTTAGTTGTTTAAAGCTTTCTGAGAAGTTGTTGTGCCAACAATTTAAGTTGTCCTGCTACAACAGTAGTATCATCTTGTCCATTATACGTCTTCAGCAGAAGTTTAGACTTAACGTCCATTTGCTGGACAAGTTCTCTAATTCCATGTACATCCATCATAATCACCTCAATGTTCAACAATGTATTTTGTTTGTCTTAATAAAGATTACTTTCCCTTTTTCTTTAGAATAAGGATAGCTCCTAACCTCCATTCTTCTTTAATTCTAGCTAGTGTATCATCAAACTTTGTACCTGCGGTGTCGAGATCACTAACCCCTTCACTATGTTGATATTCCATCAGAATAGCCCATCTCCTCTACTTTTTTTTCTCCAGCAACAGATCACTATACGACCGTGCAATTAAAGCCTGCTGAGGAATCTGAAATAACCCAAGATAATGCTGACATTGTTCCAAGAGTGTATCTCTGCCAATAGATCCATCATAATCGATCGCTTCAATTTCAACGAACGAACCGAGATTAACAACTGTATCAAGATGAAACTTAACGTTGTCAACCCAATAGATCTCACGACTTTTATCAACGACAACGAGGACACCTAACGATTGAGTGAGAAGATCTTTGAGAGAAGAACCAGGTTCGGATTTAAAAAGAGTGACATTCGATTGTTTAGGTCCTTGCTTGTCCTCTCGCTCGTAGTAGACAAGGAAATTCTCAATATTTCCTTCACGGAGTTTTAATCGACCGTTAGGGGAATTGAAGTAGGTATCTATTTGGTGGTCGGTGCCTTGAAAACGAGCACTTTCTGTCGTTAGTACTTCACGAATGTACTGATGATTCCAACATTCTGCTTTGATTTCAATGTTGATGTGTACCATGCTTTTACTCCGATTTACTCTTGGCATCAAACTTCTCTTTTGCCATGCTTTCTTTCCAGAACACTACATGCGAAGCCCGTTTCTCGAAGAGGGCAATCGCCAACTGGGCGCGAATCTGATCTTCATTGATGGCATGTTTAATCGCGATAATTTTTGCTTCTTGTAAACATTCATCCATTAAGTGGAAGTTTTCCTCACGACAACGTTCCTCAGCTTCTTTTTCTTCCTGTTCGCTAAGAAAGACCTCTTCCCAGAGAGGATAAGTACTTCCAGGGATGGTGCGGGGAAATGTTTTGGAGAACTTCGTATGATTCTTTTTTTGATGTACAAAGTTCTCAAGAGGAGGTGAAATGGCGGAATTTGGGGTTTTATTTGTAGTTCTATGAGATTCATTTTGTCCAGAATTCCTTTCTTCAAACTCCTCTTTGGAAAAAGCCATAGTTCGAATAGGAGAGCTAGCTTTTAAAAAGATTTATATTGTGGAATGAACTTACTTTGAATAATGCCAGCGGGAAAGCAAAAAGGTGAGAAGATTCTGAGAGAAGAGGAACGGATCGAGAAACTCGAACAGAAAGAATTAAAGAATCTGCAACAGTTGCAACAAGAGGTACGTAAAGATATAGGTCCTCACCCTCTGACAAAAATTACAAGAGCAGATATCGTGCGTAGTCTTATTGGGGCATTGATTGGAACGGTTGGTCACTTTGCGTTCTTCTATGGTGTGGAATTAGCCGACCGCATTTCACTGTTCAGGGCAACGGCGTTATATGTTCTATCAGCAGTTGTGGCATTTCTCTTTATGTATTACTCTGGCTTTAGAAAGGTAAAAGAAATACGGATCATGCGTTTTATCCCTCTGCGAGTGGCGGTGGTCTATATTATTTCGCTGTTGGTCGTTTTGATCACGTTGTTTATGTTCGGTTTAATTGATTCTAGTTCAACATTTGACCATATCTTTAAAGTAATTTCGACAACATTACTGCTGGCAGTATTAGGCGCGAGTACAGCAGATATTCTGGGGAAAGAGTGAGAAGACTATGACACTAAAAAAATTAAATCAGGAAATTGCTGCAACGTACGGGTCGATTGTGAGTACGATTGAAGAATTATTATTGTTCATGAATGAATTGGGGGGAGAAAGAAGAGAGATTAATGAGAATGCAAAACAGATCGTACGATTTCTAAGAAAATTTAAAACGAGTGTGGAGAGTGAAGAAAGTATCGCACAGATGACACCGAGAAAAAATGAGTCTCTTCTCATTTCTCTAAAAGAGCTCTTAGAAGCAATTACGGATTTACAAACAATGGTTCAATTAGCTTTAAAAGGAAACAGAGAGGCAAGAGTCATTAGGGGAATCAATGTTTCTCATAAATTAATCCTAAAAGAGTTAGATGAACAAAAAAGAATGATCACTAAAGCAGCCTAATTCTTAACATACTTTAATAAAAGATAACCGCTTTTTTGAGCCTATGCCATCATACTGGGTTCATGTCAATCAAGTGCTGAAAGAAGCGCAGATCATCATTGAAGTGCTTGATGCGCGGATGATTAAAGAAACAAGAAATATTGAAATTGAGAAGAAAATTAACAAATTAGGAAAGAAAATTCTCTATGTTTTAACGAAATGTGATTTGGTTAATATTGAAGAGTTAAAGTTCAAGATAAAAGATCTGCAACCGGCAGTGTTTATTTCAAGTACGGAACGCCTCGGGACAACGATTCTAAGACGAAAAATTCTAGAGATAAGTAAGGGAGAGGATGTCGTCGTTGGTGTCGTAGGATATCCCAATGTAGGAAAATCTTCGTTAATCAATGCGTTGGCGGGACGCGCAGCGGCGCGAACATCTTCAGAAAGCGGTTTTACCAAAGGGATGCAGAAAGTACGTGTCGACCCAAAGATTATACTCCTTGACACGCCCGGGGTATTTCCACAAATGGAGAAAGACTTGGCAAAACATGGTCGGATTGGGGCGATTGATTATGCCAAAATTAAAGATCCAGAAATTGCTGTATTGCAACTGATTGAAAAGGAGAAGGAGATGATTGTCCGCCATTATCAAGTGGAAGCAAAAGATGATCCGGAAGAGATGTTGCAGGCAATTGCAGTTAAATTAAATCGATTGCAGAGAGGGGGAATTCCTGATTTAGAGGCGACGGCGCGGTTGATTTTGAGAGAATGGCAAACTGGTAAAATGCGACAATGAGAGAAAGAATTCTTGAATTAAGAAATGGAATACGCTATCACCGCGATCAAAAAGGTGATGATCGCTGTTGGTTAGATGATTTTTTAGTGTGGGAAAATGTATCTGGTAAAGATATTACAGAATTACCCACGTATGAAGAAGGAATGAAAAGATGCAGGAATTACTTTGCATTGAGAAGCGCAAGAACTCTCGATGAAATTCCGGCAAATGCTATTCCTGATACAACACAATGGGATGAAGATCTTAATATTATGGATAATGAACAATTGGGTGATGAGTGTGCGAGAATAGAAAGAGCAATCAGGAAACATTATGAGATTATTGGCCGTGAAAGGACGGTCGATGATGATCGAGAGTTGTATGGTGTTTTACCGGAAAAGATTTCGGCCGATTTTCGTTTGCCTAGCGAAGAAGACTTCTTAGGGACGACTAAGACAAATGCCGGTTGTCCCCAGTTTTGGAAAAGTCATGATAGTTGTTCTGGAAAACATAATCTTCATCAATGGGGGCCATGTCAAGATGGAAGTCGTTGAAATAGATGTTGTGGAAGCGAAGAGAATTATTCTTGGGAATAAAGAGAATTTTAATTTTGTGATTCTTGATGTGCGTACTCCTAAAGAGTTTGCACAAGAACATCTTCCAAAGGCAGTGAATATTGATATCCATGAAGAAGATTTTCCGGAGAAGATTGGAGAGTTAGATCGAAGCAAAATGTATCTTGTTCATTGTCGGTCTGGTAACCGGAGCAGGGCAGCAGTGGAATTAATGATGGAGATGGGGTTTGAGAGGGTGTATAATGTGAGAGGATGGATGTTTTGAATAAACCACAATAATTATTAACTCATCCATTTCTAAGTTATTTGATGGAACTACAACAGCTACAACAAAAGCAAGAGGAATATGATAAACAATATTGGCAGCATAATGCGTCTAAAGTAGAGAAAGTGCGACATATTACTTTGCACATGGGAAAATTGATGGGGAAACTCTCAAACTATTGCGAAAGTGAAGAACACGGAAAGGTCCCTTCTATGACTATGATTGAAAAAGAAGTTGTTCCCGATCTTTTAGTTTACTCTCTGCAATTGGCAAACTTATTAGGAGTTAACCTCGAGACAGCGTATCTTGAACGACAGGCGGAAACAAAGAAACGGCAGTATGTTTCTAAAAAAGAGTAAAAAATCCCAATCACAGCAGAGCTGCGGGATATCAGACCCATTTCTCGGGAATGAAGATCATCCCATAGTTTCAGATTTAAATACCTGATCAACTCCCACAATCTTTTTAAATTCATCACCTACAATAAGCTGAAAAACAAGTATTTGTTTAGCATCTTCGAAATTATAAACGTTAATCGGAAAGCGCTACGTTCCCGTAGGGAGCAACCCCTCGTAACGCGCTAACTTCTGTAATCGCGGAAATTTCGACTTGATGATGCTAAACAAATACAAAACAGTACTACGAGGTGTTATCTATGCAATATATCCATAAATATGGTGAGAAATATAAAGAGTATCTTTACTTTCTGTTCCGCGTGTTAGTGGGAGGAGTGTTCTTCATTCACGGCGCAGGAAAAATGTTTGGCTGGTTTGGTGGAATGAAAGTACCATCACTGATGAGCTTGTTTGGTGTCGCAGGAATGATTGAGTTCTTCGGCGGCTTGCTAATAGTGATGGGCTTATTCACGCGATTAGCAGCCCTCGTCGGCGCAGTGGAAATGGCAGTTGCTTTTTTCATGGCGCATTTTCCCAGCGGCTGGAATCCTCTGCTCAATAAAGGAGAACCAGCAACACTATTCTTTGCTGCATTCCTTGTTTTGCTGGTCTATGGTAACCAGAAATGGAATGCTGAGCAATCGTTGTTAGGAAAAGAAACGTTTTAGTGAGAATTAATTTTTTATTTTTTTCTTCTTTTGATGTATTTTCTTAGTTGATTTTATAAATAGATCTCCTCCCGAGAATTGTGATGGGATTAGAGAATCTATTAGATGGTATAAAAGAGAAATGGCTCGAGACAACGGTCAAGCTGTCCGAAAACTCAGTCTATAAATATGGCGTTGATGCGCTCAGCGGTTGGGTCTATTACACGCCAACATACGCGGTTCAAGAATTGGCTTGTGGAAAAGATCTGGATACGGTTATCAAGACAAGATTGATTGGTCTGGGATCGCATCTTCTCACAATGAGACCGATCGGATTATTACGAAATTATGCTGCTCGGCATTGGAATGTCACGCAAGAAAGTTCGCTACTTGATAAAATGAAAGTGAATGTCGTTGCGGTTGCGCCGCTGCAAGCCGTGACGTATGGCGCGATGCTGGTGGGAAGTATGGCCTGGTCGGGAAATTACGATTGGAAAGCGACAACCTATGCGTGGGGAATTGGTGTGACTCTCGGTGTGTTTCATAGTATTCCTTATGGATACGTCCAAGACAAAATCAGAACTTTCTTCGGAATAAAACCAGCAATTGGGAAAAGTGGAGTAACAGAAAATAAATCAGAATGATCAACTACTTTTTCTTCTTTTCATATTTCTCTTCAAATAATTGAATCAATTTCTCTGCGGTCTTTATGCCAATTCCTTCAATTGCCGTCAACTCTTCTTTGCTAGCATTAACAACAGCTTTTAGTGAACCGCGATGCGCTAATAATTTACGGGCATTAAGCAAGCCCACGGTAGGTAAAGAAGAAATAATAAATTCTATTTGTTCTTGCGATGATTTTGGTTTATGATCATGAACGGAGATATCTCGCCCTTTATCTTGCTCACGCTTCGCCATCACGGCGAGAAGGGCAGCCGTCTCTTGGGGATTCTTGGTATACAAAATGGGAAGATGAAAGTCGAGAACAAGAGAGGCGATCATTCCGCGCACGGCGTTAGGATGGATATTGCGAACAGAAAAAATATCTTCTTCTCCTTCAATAATAATAACTGACTTGCTAAAGTTTTGTTTTAATTCCCGTGCTTGATCGAGCAGACGACCATCAATGATCGATGCGACAAAATCGGGGACTTTTTTTAATTCCACACCAACGGTTCCGGAAATGACATAATCGGCGGAGGTGAGCTGTGCCGTTTTGACAGATATACCAAGATCAATGAGTTCTTTGACAATCCGATTGTTCTTCTCGCGATGGTCAGCGAGGATAGCAACAACAGTGTCATCTGGAATGAACCGCTGAAGGGAGGAATTGAGATTCTGGGGTTCATTCTTTCCCATTAAGGCAAATTCTTTCTTTAACGTTTCCAAATTACGATGCATTCTTTTTTCTTTGTGATGAGAACTCCAGCGATACATTTCGTCTCTGGTTTTTGAGGTCATTAAGATTGTTACTTCACCTTGTTCGAGACGGCCAGTTCTTCCTCTTCGTTGGATGGAGCGGATAGCGCTAGGAACCGGTTCATAGAACATCACTTTGTCAACTTTGGGAATGTCTAATCCTTCTTCAGCAACAGAGGTGGCGACAAGAACGTTGAATTCTCCGGTGCGAAATTGGTCAAGTATTTCTTTCTGCTGTTTCTGGGAGAAACCAAGACCATTTTTTTTGGCTTGACCAACAAAGATGTGATTCTTGATGTTTTGTAAGTTCAACTGATCTACAATTGTTTCCGCGGAATCACGATATTGAGTGAAGATAATAATTTTAGCAGTTGGTGATTGAGAAAGTTGCTCGTTAACGAGTTCCTGCATTTTTTCAAGCTTGGGGTGTTTTACTTTCTGGGCATGTAATTGCTCAACATGGTGGAATGCCTCTTTAAAGAATGGATCGAGAATCAAATTTTGCACAGCTTTGACTTTACTCGTGACTGCCTCTCGACAAAGTCTACTAAGGTACGTATAGAGAGGAACGATGCCCTGGGTTTCTAAGAGTTCCAATGCATGATCTACTTTCAATGCTTCGGCGAGAAGTGAGACACTACGCATAATATCAAAATCGCGTTCACCAGAGGTGAGACGTTTGTGTAATTCAACTTGAATTGTCAATAGTTCGCCTTTGTGTAATTCGGCAGAGTTAGCGTAACCGAGGTTCTGCACTTCGATGATTTTACTTTTCTTGCAATCAATAAAGAGTTTCTGGATTTTTTGAAATTCAACGGGAAAGTCGACAGCAATCCAGTTCATCTCAATGTGTTGGATGTACGGTTTGACGTCGGGATCTTTTTCGGTACGTACTTCCACGCGTTCGATATGCAGGTTTTGACAGACTTCTTTAATTTTCTCTAAATCGCTGCCAGGAGAGGCGGTGAGAGCGAGAATACGTGCGTATTTGGCCGTGCTCTCGTATTGTTTGGCGAGCCAGACGTAGGCATATTCTCCCGTGGCGTGATGTGCTTCATCGAAGATGAGGAGAGAGACTTCTTCTAATTTTATTCTGCGGTTGATGGTGTCGTTTTCCAAACCTTGTGGCGTGCTGATAATAATCTGGGCATCTTTCCAGAGTTCAGCGCGTTTTTCTGGTTTAATGCTGCCGGTGAAGAGAACGATTTTTTCGGGAGGAATATCAACGTGTTTCCGAAATGTCTCAACATGCTGTTCACAAAGTGGTTTTGTCGGTGCTAAGAGGAGGATTTTTGATTGGGGATAATGATGGAGACGCTGCACAGCTAAGAGGAAGGCTAATGCGGTTTTTCCTAGGCCCGTCGGTAGAACGACAAGAGTGTTCTTGTTGGCGGCAGTGCCTAAGATCGTCTGCTGGTAGAGGCGGGGGGTGAAGTCTTTGAGCATGGGTTATTTTTGATGGAGGTTTTTATATAGTTTTGTTGGGTGGAGAAGTGAGAGTAAGTCTTTCATTTTAGACCTAATTTATCCAGCAACGAGAATGCTTCTTTATCAAATTTGGAGAAAGCAAACCCTTTTTTGCCTAAATCTTTTAACGAAGCGCCAAAATGGTACACTTCTTTGTTATCTATGATGAGAAAACGATCGTGGGATTGATGAAATTCTTTTACTTCAATGGGTGAATATTGGGAGTGGTATTTTGTTAAGTCTAGTAATAATTGTTTGGAGATCTCTTTGGTAAAAATTACCACTTTAACATCTTTGTTTCTTTTGTTCAACAACGTTAGAACAGAATCATCAATATAATTATCAATGAGAATGATAGACTTAGTGGCAGTTCTAATAAGATCAGAGACAAATTTGTAGGCATCAAAGATTTGCCCATCAAAAAATATGCCTTTTTCTGGTTTTATCTCTTTGCTTTGGATGGCGTCAAATACTTGTTCAAATTTCTGATCGTATCCTACTTGCTTTTGTTCTACTGAATCTAATCTTTGGAAGATAAGAGCATTGGATACGAGAAATCGTCTTATAGTGATAAAAGCATTCATAATTTGAATACTAATTTTCACCGCAATCTCACTTTTAAGCACTCCAGAGAGCATTGCAACTCCTTGCTCGGTGAAAACGTAGGGTAAATTCCTTCTACCACCCCAACTTGAGGTCACAATTTGTGACTTCAAGTTTATGTCTAATGCCGTAATTTGTGACCTTAAAGAATTATATTCAGAACTACTCATTTGAAACATAAATTCCAATGGAAATCTTTTTTTATTTCTCTTAACAGCCTGATTTAAAACTTTTGTTTCAACATCATACAGCTGTGCAAGATCAATATCCAGCATTACCTGCAAACCTCTTACTGAATAAATCTTGCTTTTGATGTTATCTGCGGTTATTAATAGGTTGTTTTCCATGTTCTCACTTTAAATGAATATTTGAGTGATCTGGTTTCATATTCTGCAAACTATCGTAAGGACTTTTGACGTTAAATAGATTAGCTGCAGCGAGATGGACATAAATCATCGTAGTATTGACGTTATTATGACCTAGCAAAGGTTGGACTTCCAATGGGGAATATCCATTTTGAATTAAATGTGTAGCAAAAGAATGTCTTAACATATGGGGATGAACTTTCTTACTCAGTTTTGCGTTCTTTACTGCTTTCTTTAATATTTCACGAATCGAGGAATCATCATAGGGAGAATTATTCCAACCAGTGAACAACCAACTTTCGGGAAGTTTACCAGTGGTATATTGATGTAATTCTTCTTGAAGAGAATGGGCGATTATAAACGGGCGATCTTTTCCCCCTTTACCGTTTCTTACCCAACCATAACCTTCTTTGATATTTAAATTGCTTATTTTTAAGTTTAACAGTTCTCCAACTCTCAATCCAGAAGAGTACAACAAACGTATCATGAGAGAGTGTTTAGGATTCTTTATGGAAGAAATTAGATTTATTGTTTCTTCTTTAGTCAAGAAATCAGGCAATCGTTTACTCACTTTAGAATATCTTAAGTTAATGGTTAATCTACGATGCAATATTTCTTCGTAGAAGAACTTAAGAGCATTGAGATAAACATTCAACGTGTTTCCTGGTGCCCCTTTATTGATTAGAATATCTAAGAAATCTTTAATGTCTTGTTTATGTAAAGATAATGGTTCTTTGCCCGATTTACGAAAGAATCTTTCAACACATTGTTGATATGTTTGAATTGTTCTTGGTCTTAAACCACGACGCAAACCTTCTTTTCTGATTAGTTCATTAATATCCATTAATATTATCCTATCTCTTTTTGTTTAAATAGCTTAGCCAGAGTTGTCCAGTGGGGGCGTGGCTTAGTATTTTTCTCATTTTAGAGGCTGAGAGTTAAGAATTCTCGATGATAAAGGTTTGTCCAGTGGCTGTCTTGTGACTGGTTGAGTAGTGACAGATTTTTGAGTTATGACCCATTGAATTTTACGCGTTTAGCGTGTATACCCCGATAAAACTTCGTTTTAGGGATATAAAGAGTTATGTTTAATTCGTTTCTTGCCTTTTTGAACTCTACGCTGAAGCTAATCTCTCAAAACTTGGAGTTGGCACTTTAAAAAACGTACTGAACGACGAGAGGGGTTAAGAGGCAGATTAAACTAACCGATTCTTTTCAAGAAATCCTTTCATTTTCTCAAACATAAAATCATACCCTTTTGGATTAGGATGTAATCCATCATCTAACAGTTTAGGATAATCCTCTTTACTCATGACCTCAAAAATATCAAAGAAGAGAACATTATTTTCTTTACATAATTTCTTAACAATATCATTAAACAATTTAACTCGTTCAGGTTTAAACCAATTTTCATCATATGGCAAAGTTCTGGATTTATCTACTGGAGGTAATCCAATAAATGCTGATTTCGCACGATAAGATTTTGCTTTTGTAATTAGCTCTTGGATATTTTTTCTAAATTGATCATCAGTAGTTCTCGGCTTATTATCCTCTGGTTTCCCATCAAATTTACAATCATTTGTTCCAATAGCCACCAAAATAAGATATTTATCTGATGATTTCTTTAACCTAATTCTTCCCTCTGCTTCAGCGTCAAATCGCTTTAGAAGTTCAGTAGAGGTTTGTCCAGGAATTCCTAAATTGTAAACCCCATTATTCTCTTCTTTTGCTTCAAAATAATCTTTAAGTCTACCACACCAACCTTTACTGGGAATTTCTCCTCTACCATAAGTGATACTGTCCCCAAAACATAATATTCCATCCATACTAAACTACAATCAATGAATCATTAATAAATATTACTAAAACTTGTGCCTCTTAACCCCCTAGACGACTAACAAGATAACAGTGCCAACTCCCTTACGGACGGCAAGAAACGAACTCTGCGCTCCTCACTGCGGTTGCGGTGCTCGGGTGGGGGACGGTCGCTCACTGTCTATGGCTCGCTGCGGCTCGCATTTTCTTCTACCCTCGCTCCCTAGACCCCCACCAAACATAACATCGTTAAGCGTAATTTTTTATTTGCCTCTATCGACTTTCTCGATGTCGTTTTCGCTCTCACATCAAAGCTCGAGCACACTCTGTCCAGAAAGCTATGGGCTACGCTGGGAATGCTTAACGTTGGCACCTTCGTTTATCTAGGACGAAACTAAAACAATTTCTAGAGGACTTAACATAACGGACGATAAACAAAATTTTTTAGATTGTATTACTGGGGCTCAAGAGATTTTTCGATATAACTGCGTTCCAAAGAACCCAACAAACAATAGTAAAACGATAGATCCACTCGGTGGAATATCAACAAGAAATGAAAAAACTATTCCTACAAGTACAGCAATAAGTGAACTAATAGAAGAGATTATTATTGTCTGCTTAAACGACTTTGCTACATTCAATGCAATTAATGTTGGAATTACTAGAAGAGCAGAAACTAATAATATTCCAACAGCCCTTATACTGATAACTACCACCATCGCCACAAGAATTGTAAAAATGATATTTGCAAAATTAACTCGCTTTCTAGAAAGTTGTGCTAATTCTTCATTAAACGTCAAATGAAACATATCTTTATAGAAAAGAATCATAAAAATGATAGTCGCACATAAAAGAGAAAACGCTACAATAATATCCATCACACTTAACGCCAAAACACTTCCGATAAGATAACTATACAAACTCGTATTAAATCCTCGCACAATCCCTATAATAACAATTCCTAAACCAACACCAAATGATAACAATAAAGCAATAGCCGCATCACCATACACATTCTTCTTCACAAGAGAACGCACCCAAAAACTACCTAGTACAACGGTAATCAATGCAGAGATAAGTGGATTAATCCCTAATAATAACCCTAACGCTACACCGCCAAATGCCAAATGAGCCAATCCATCTCCTAATAAGGATAATCTTCTCAAAACTAAAAATGGACCAATTAATCCGCAGCAAAGCGCAATCGCAATTCCACCAAGTAATGCTTTTTGCATAAATGCGTAACTTAAAAAATCAATCATGGTGATGTCCTCCGCGATGGTGATGGGGAATAAAATGCTCACCATACATCTGTTTCAATAATTTTGGCATTTCCTCTGGCTTTCCCATACAGCAGATTTTATGGTTAATGCAGAGGACTTTCTTGACTAATGAAGAAAGAACGCCAACTTCGTGCGTAACCAATATAATTGTAATTCCATTTTTATTTAACCGTTTCAATAAATCATAAAATTCTTGTTGTGCCTGAATATCAACCCCTGCTGTCGGCTCATCTAAAATAAGCAAGAGTGGATTTTTCTGGAGTGCTAACGCAATAAGCACTCTCTGCTGTTGTCCACCCGATAAACTGATAAATTTTTTAGGGAGCAACACTTCAATTCCTATTTGTTTGACTATTTCTCCATCTTTAGATGAAAGAATCTCCTGCACAGTTCCGGGAAAATTCTTGTCAATGGTGTAGCGTTGTGGAACGTAACCAATCTTACTTTTTGGTATTGAAAGTTTTATTTCGCCTTTTGAAGAATCAAGAAGACCTAACAAAAGTTTTACAAGTGTCGTCTTACCAGAACCATTAGGTCCAATGAGAGCAATAAAATCATCTTCTTTGATCTCAAATGAGATATTATCTAGTACTTTATTTTCTCCATAAGAAAAAGAAAGAGAAGAAACAGAAATTAAAGATTTTATTGACATTCCAATGCAACCTCTAGGTTTTTTAAATTTTGCCTCATCAACGTAAAATAATTGTCATTTGGATTGGTTGTTCCCTCAAGAGGACTGAGTACCATTGTTTGTGCTCCAACCTCATCCGCAATTATCTTTGAAATCCGAGGGTCAACTAATTCTTCATAAAACACATATTTTATATCTTTCTCCTTAGCAGCATTTACCAGAGCTGCAAGTTCTTGCGGTGTTGGTTCTGCTTCCGGCTCTAGGCCACTTAAGAATAATGTTTTAAATCCATAATCTCTTCCTAGATAAGAAAACGCATTATGTCCCACCAAAATAGTATCTTTATGACAATTCTTTAAACCATCAGCAAATTCAGTATCTAATGCGTTAAGATCATTGATGACTTTTTGCCCGTTCTGGAGATAATATTGAGAATTGTCAGGATTAACTTGAATCAAGCCATTCATTATATTATTCGCCATCTTTTGCGCATTTTTTGGTGAGATCCAGATGTGGGGATCTTTTCCGCCGAAATGTTCTTCTTGCTCATCATCAGATGCAGATAATTGGCTAATACCTTGTCCAGCAGATATAACTTTCACAGAAGCAGGTGCAGAGGAGATTAGTTTATCCTCAAATTCTGCAAATTCGACACCCATTGTTACAAAAGCATCGGCATCGCTTAACTTTTGGAAATCAGTTGGATTCGACTCATAATCATGTGGTTCAACGCCAGCAGGAACGATTGAGTAGGCTGTGCCTTTATCCCCAAGAATGCTTTTCGTTAAATCATAAAGTGGATAGAATGTTGTCGCCACACTTATCCTCTCAGTTTGAACTGCTTGTGATATTGCAGTTTGTGGAGCAGAACAGCCAGCTACCACAAATACTGCAATTAATGCGAATATTATCAAGTATGTATGTTTCATAGTAAATCCCTCCAATGTAATCAAATTTGCCAGACCTTATTTATAAGCTTTATTGATAGCCATTCTCAATAAGATTTATATATTAGCAACAGCCGTTAATTCTTATGCGGCGGATGACCAACCAAAAAATAATGCTTCATGAAGAATTAAAGAAGTTCTCTTCATTCTTTGATGCTTACGAGCTTCATGCAAGAATCGTTAAGAAAGATCAACGGATTGGTTTAGCTACCGTTTATCGTTTCCTTAATACTTTGGAAAGTGATGGTGAAATACACTCTTTTATGTGCGACAATAAAAAGATCTACTCTAATAACAAAAAAAGCCATGCTCACTTTAAGTGTGAGAAATGTGGTAAACTAAAACATATCACTATCAAAAATGTTGATTTCTTTAAAGAATCAATAAATGATGAAATCTGCCATTTCCAAATAGAGTTAAGTGGTGTATGTTCTGATTGTAAAAAATAGTATCTCTTGAGCCCCAGACTATACTCTCGCTTCGCTCGAAATTTGATAAGAATACAATCTAAAAAACTACGGCGCCAACTACATTCCCAGCAAATAAAAAACTCCGTTCGCCATCAAAGCCTCACTACGCATAACGGGTTGTTGATGCGGTTGCGTTACTCAAAGCATCAAAGCTTTTCCGTTACTCTCCCAAATTTTTTATCGCACTAACCGGCAAATAAAAAACTCTGCGCACTGCGGTGCTTGCCCCCACTACGCTCGCTCACTATCTATTAACAAAATTCTACCCTCGCTCGCTAAAGTGGGGGTCGCATAACAACCGTTAATTGCAATTAGTAGAATTTCCCTTTTTTTCAAGCCCTCTCCACAAACTTTATATCATTCTTGTCATTATCTTTCAATATGAGTCTAACTTCATTTATCAAAGAACCAGATGTAAAGAAAAAATTTGCAGAAACATTTCCATTACCAAAAATTGAATTAAAGGCAGAAATAAAAGCCCCTCCAATCACAAAGAATTATAGTTTAGTTGGAACTGCTTTTGATTATTTATTACGTTTCTATATTAAACAAAATAACCCTAAAGCCATAACTAAAGAGTGGGTTGCAGAAATTGCCTTGCAATGCATTGAAGAAGCTGCTTTAAGAAATAAACTAAAAAAAACTGTTGATGAAGCAAAAATTATTTATCAAAAATATTTGGACGATGGAAATTTAACAGATGATGTTCTTAGGATTGCAATATTGTTAGCAAAAATAGACCCAATATATCGAGCAGGATATATCGACCCAAATATTCATGTGGTTGATGATGGAGACATACAAGATCTTCGAAATCTAATAAATTTAGTTGACAAAAATAATTTTATTGCAAAAGAAATCTGTTTACTTAATCCCACATTTGGAAAAGCATCAAGTTTAGTGGGCGGAGCTGATGCAGACATAGTCATTGATAATAGAATAATTGATATGAAAACAACCAAATTTCTTCAACTTAAAGAACAAGACTTTCATCAACTTATAGGTTACTATGTTTTGTCATTGTTAGGAGGAATTGATGGTTCTAAACATAAGATTGATATAGAAACTGTTTCAATTTATTTCTGTAGACACGGAATATTTCTGCCTTTAATGGTTCCTTCTGCAAATTCTTCAATGATAAAAATCTCCGATAAAGATTTTGAAAAGTTTGTCAAATGGTTTGTGGAGAGGGCATCAGGTAAGATTTAATGTTATAACGGGAACTTCTACTAACTTCTTCGGATTTCTTCGAAATCCTCGACCCCGCTGCGCTCTCGCCTATCGGCTCGGGGCAATTAACAGGAATTAAGTTCAATAATTTTTAGTGGCTAAACGAATGATAGGGGGACATTTCTAAGCGGACGAGGGTGAGCTCCGAAACTACGAACAAACTAAACTACCTTTAACCTACCTCTTCTCCCTCAACACATAATAAGCTCCCCTATACTCCCCTACTTTCTTAATATATTTGAATTTTAACATCTCTGCAATCTCTTTATTTGCTGTTCCATAAGAAGCTTTATTTATTTCCATATAGGTTTTCGTCTTAAGCGACTTATTCTTTCTCAAAAACTCAACCGCTTTTCGCTGACGTTCGTTTAAGTCTTCTAAACCATCAACCGGCTTAAGCTCACTTTTCTCATTATACAAAATTACCCTGAAGAAGTGTTCGTATATTCCAAAGACGGGATCTTTAAGATTTTGTTCTCTCATTCCATTGATCATACGGGGAACTCCTGAACCAAGACCCTCTACATAACCATAATCTCTTAATATTCTATAAACAATAGGATTTCTTCTTACTGAAAGCGCTCCAAATAACTCTTTAGTCAAACCGACGGGCAAAGAACCGGGGCTAGTAATCTCAATCCTATTGCTAAACAGATAGATTTGAATGGAATCTTTACTAAAATAATCACGATGAGCTACAGCGTTAACAATAGCTTCACGAACAACTTCCAATGGGTATTCATAGAGTTCTGTTCTGCGAGGTTTATCGGTTATTTCAATACTTTTAGAAAGATTATTTTTTAAGAAAGCTAACGATTTCTCGATAGAATCGATAATATTGCTTTGTATTAGCTGATGAGCAACTATTTTTACCGGCTCAATTCCTTCAAAACGTACTAATTTTATTTCAATCTGTGGATGAAAATGTGCTGGCTCTTTGGTAAAAAATAAGAGAGTAGCATTCTTTATCTTTAATTCTCCGTTCTTTGTAGCTAATTTTGAGCTTACTAAAAAATCCTCGACAGAATGAGATCTCAAAAAATCATCTTGTTTACGCATTTTCAAATAATCTTTAATCATATCCATATCTAAATCAGAAACTTTGGCGTCACTATTAGTCTCATCAAAACATAAGATTTGCTTGTTTCTTAAGAAGTCCAACATCTGACTTCCCTCGATTTTTCTTAAAGTACTTCCGGACTTAACATAAATCACTCCCTGAAACGTATGAAAGATATTGTCAATGGCTTTCTGAATGGTGATAGCTATTACTTTTTTACGTTCTAGCGTGTTTACCTCAATTAATGGAATAATTACTGGAGAAACAGCTTGAGCTGAAGCAGATATCTTCTGCTGAATTATATCCAAATTCTCATCTATGCCTATCACTCTCTTATTTTGAGCTACTCCCACAATAATCATTCCGCCAAAAGTATTCGCTAGTCCACACATCAGCTTAGAAAAATCTTGTGAGCTATGAAACGACTGTTTTAGCTCTACCTCTTGAGTTTCTCCTACATTGATAATTTCCTGTAATTTTGTTTCTTCCATGTTAGTATCAATTGATGATAGTTATTTGATAGTAAGATGATAGTAATATATAAAGTTTTGTTTTCCCTCAGAAATCGCCCAAAATGGGAGATAATCAACTGATAGTAATTCATATTTACTATAACTGTTTTAAGTAACTTTAAGTAAATTAAAGTAAAGTTAAAGTAATTTAACTGAACTAACGGAACTCCCCCTACGACTACGATGAAATGTCCCCTTTGACGATTGTTTTTGATGTGTCGCTTCGCTCTTTTGATTGAACACGAGCCACTAAAAATTACTTTCTCACCTACAGGTTCGAATCCCTAACGGGAGAACATAACACCATTATGTTCAATTTTTCTCCGCCATCATCACATCCTTTCAAAATACACCCAACAATTTATAAATAAACCACTCTATTTTAGGGTAAAACAAAATATTAAAGGTAAACACACAATGAGAGATTTTAACAGAGATGCAAAACCCGCTAGAAAAGGGCCAAAACGATTTGATAGTAGCAATTCCCGAAGATTCGAGAGAGATGAATCTCCTCGCTTTGGATCACGAAATTTCGAGCGAAGAGATTCAGATAGTTCATTCGAAAAGAAAATGTATCCCGTGACCTGCGCAAAATGCGGAAAAGATTGTGAAGTTCCATTCCGACCTTCAGGAGACAAACCGGTCTATTGCAGTAATTGCTTCAGAAAGAATGATGAGCGTGAAGAAAGACGTCCAAGTTCATCCGCTCCATCTGGAAATGAATTAGAACAAATCAATAAGAAGCTCGATAAGATTATCGAAGCATTAGAGATTGATTAAACTTTATTTTTTTACTTCTTCTCTTTTGGTAAAACCTGTTTTCCCGTTACCGTTACAATTGCACCTTCTTTACTAATTGTTACTTCTTCGAGATTGTTGATGACAAGATCACTCCCTAATAAATAATAGGAAATATTGCGTAACTCGCGAACACGAACTTTCTCGATGAGAGGAATATCTAATACTTCAAATGGAGCACGACCTTTAAGGTGAGGATTATTTTCATCAAATAGACCGATAAACGCTGACCAAGAGTCCTCTTTGTCTTCAGCTGGCTTACGACTAATGGTAACACTTTTTGCTTTAAATTTTGTGACAAAATCTTTCATATTTCTACTTAACGAAGCCGCGGCTTTTAAATATTACGAAAATCTCCCTCTGATGGAGATAATAAGATATTGCGAAACCTAGAATAAAGAAGATGAGATTTAACCATTTACTAGTCCAAAAACCACCGGTCAGATACCCCAGTAGAAAACCAACTATAATTAAGACGAAGGGGAGGATTGGTTCTTTATAGCGCTTCTGATAGAAGAAACGTGCGGCAAGGGCCCCACAGAGAAAGACGGTGATATAACTAAAGAGAGGATTACGTAAGCCAATGGCGATGATAAAACCGACGATGACAAAGAAAAGACTGAATACTTCAACCCATTGTTCATCAAAGACTTTTCCCGATCTCATTTTTTATTTCTCCGAACTGATAAGGATGTAAACGATGGCAATTAATGAGCCGACGACGACTGCTGTGATAAGACCGATCGTGGTCTTGGTTAAGAGGAGAAGTCCCGCCAACAGGATAAGAGCAATTCCAATATAATACATAGTACGAGAACCAAAGTAGATCTGCAACCCGTCTAGTTGAGGAAGAGGCAAGAGAGAGAAAAACGCCATTACCAGGTTTAAGACAAGACCTTTGCCAAAGAAGTAACTTTGGGGAAGAGAATGAAGACCGATGGCAAAGAACAAGGCAACGATGAGATTTCCATAGAGACCCCACATCGCGATCATGGCGTTATCTTTATAGGAAAATCCGTAGCGAAACTCACCCAAACGTTGTTTAACCATCAGACTACAGACGACTGTACCGACGAGAATGATGGGGAGGCGACCAAGACTGATAAATGCAACAATAAGCATGATTAATAATCCCGACCACCAAATATTAAATTCTGCATTGTAGCCTTGACTGAGCGCATAAATCTTCTGGCAGGCGATGCGGAAGAAGATACTGACGGCGGCAACGATGATGACAACGATGAGATGGTGTAGACCTAAGGCCAGATCAAATGTGTCTGTTCCCCAATCGCGAAAGGAGAAAATGAAGCCGGTTAGAATAATCGCAAAGATTAATCCACTCGTCTCCTGGCGCGAGAAGCGGAGGAATTCTTTGACCCGCGCTGCCAGTTCTTGTTTACTAACCATAGGAGGAATAAAGAGAAAGGAGTATATAAATAATTTGTTAGTGCTATTTCTTTTTCAACAGCCAAACTGAGGAATACCCTTCCCCACGTGGTAGTTTTTCGGAACTAACTAATTTAAATTTCTCAGAAATAGGCAATTCCCACTGCTCTCTAGCAATAATCAACAAAATTCCATCTTTCTTTAAGAGCAACCCTACTTGATAATACAATTCATTAATCTTCTCTTCATCTTTGGTTGTGACCATAAAAATCATCTGATCAAAACAGTTTTCATCATAACGAGCATCGAGATCTTCTAACGTATAGCGTTGTACGTCAACATTTTCTTTAACCCCAGCGATGGCGATGTTTTTCCGCGCCGCTAAGACGTTAGGGAGAGAGTTGTCGAAAGCATGAATAATCATGTTGTTATCTTTAACGTCTTTTTCTTGGGGGGTAGTTTTTGAATCTTTACACGAAGGAAATTGTTTAAAAGAATAATTGTCAAGATTACGGAAAGACTTCTGTGTCGAAAACAACGCTGCTTCAATGGCAATGGCTCCATCTTTGACAAGACCAACTAACAATTTATTTCCAGAAGTAAAACCGCTTTTACGGACAAGCCAATAGGCTAAATCTCCTTTCAACGATCCAGAGTGAGGAAAAACACGATAGTCGCGGGCGTTAATTTCTTGACCACAGAGATCAATGCCGACAACATATTCCTTTCCCGTAAAATAAACAATAACTTTTAAATCTGGTTTTTTATAATCGACTTTTACTTCAATTCTTTCAACTTCTAATTTCTGTTGCAAGACTTCATAAATCTTCTTTGAGATGACTTGACGATTTTCTTGACCTTTAACATTTTCAACTTCGATCATAAAAGTTTTGCCGCTGTTAAAGTAAGAAGACAGTTTTTCTGTTGTTGAAAATTGTTGAGGATCTTGACAACGGCCGAGAACGACAATAACACGACGCGGTGTCTGGGCATGGTGAAGTAGTTTTTCAATAAGATCGAAACGTTCGCTTGAAAACAAAACAGCATCATCTAAAAATAGAGAAGGTAGTGAAGTTAGCTCGAGAAGTTCACGTTGAGCAAATGGTACTAGCCCCGGATTGACTAAGAGAGCAAATTTCATGGTTGAGGGTTCTCCGCTTCTTCACCCTCAACAACAATGATCTTAGCGGCGGCGGCAAGTTGATCACCTTCATTCAAACGCATGACACGGACACCCTGGGTGGCTCGACCGATGACGGAGATTTCTGTGCACTTCATGCGGATGCCAATACCTTGACGAGAGATGAGCATTAAATCTTCTGACCCCTCAACGAGCATAACATTCTGCACCGATCCATTCTTCTCCGTGATTTTAATATTGGTGACACCTTTTCCTCCACGATTACAGAGACGGTATTCAGAAACAGGAGTGCGCTTACCATAACCGTTTTCAGTAAGGGTTAAGATTTCCATATTCTCTTCTGCGGCGAGCATCCCAATAACTTCATCATTGTCATCTAAGCGAATTCCTCGAACACCATGGGCTGCCCTTCCCATCGGACGAACGTCTTCTTCATTAAAGCGATTGGCTTGACCTTCTTTGGTGGCGAGAATAATCTCCTGGCTACCATTAGTATAACGGACATTGACCAACGTGTCATTTTCATCGAGGTTAATCGCGCGAATGCCACCTTTGCGCGGATTAGCGAATTCTTGTAATCCCGTCTTCTTGACTGTGCCCATCTTTGTCGCCATAAACAGATAGCCTTGGCTAAAATCACGAACGGCAATAACAGCATTGACTTTCTCATTTGGTTGCATTTCAATAAGGTTAGCAATGTGTTTGCCTTTTGATTCACGACTAACCTCGGGAATGTGATATACTTTCTGCCAATAAACTTGACCATTATTGGTAAAAAAGAGTAAATAATCGTGAGTCGAACAGATGAAAATCTTTTCGACGAAATCTTCTTCTTTCATTCCCGCGGCGCGAATGCCTTTGCCACCGCGCTTTTGGGTGTGATACACATCAAGTGGCATACGTTTGACGTAGCCAGAATTGGTGATCGTTACAACAACTTGTTCGTCTTCAATTAATTCCTCAATGTTAAAATCATCGTCTTCGCCAGCAACAATTTGTGAACGTCGTCCATCACCGTAGTTAGTCTTAACCTCATTCATCTCTTCTTTAATTAAAGAAAGTATTTTCTGTTGAGATCCAAGAAGTTCTAAATAATAATTAATCTTGAGAAGCAAGTCACGATGTTCATCTTTAATTTTTTCCTGTTCTAGTGAAGCTAATTTTTGTAAACGTAATTCTAGAATGGCCTTAGCCTGTTCTTCACTGAGTGAATAAGTACTAATTAAGAAAGCACGGGCATCGTCAATGGTGCGACTCCGTTTAATGCCAGCGATCACTGGATCGATATTGTTGAGAGCGATGAGCAATCCTTCCAAGATATGGACTCGCGCGCGAGCTTGTTCTAAGTCGTATTCTGTACGTCGCGTGATGACAACTTTGCGATAATCAATGTGGTGCTGAAGAATCTCTCGCAGACCAAGAAGTTGCGGTTCGTTGTTGACGAGAGCGAGTAAAGTGATACCAAAAGAAACTTTGAGCCGGCTAAATTGATAAAGCTGGTTAAGAATGACCTGGGGATCAACATCGCGTTTCAGCTCGATGACAACACGGATTCCATCACGATCGGATTCGTCATTGATATTACGGATGCCCAAGATGCGTTTCTCATTGACGAGTTCGGCGATCTGCTCAATAAGCTCCTCTTTGTTGACCATATAGGGAATTTCACTAACAATGATTTTGTCTTCATTTTCAACATGAGCTACTGATTTGATAGTAACTTTACCTTTCCCTTTGGCATAAGCATGGATAAGGGCATTACCACACATCACTTCACCGCCAGTGGGAAAGTCTGGGCCGGGGATAATTGACATCAATTCTTCGATACTAATATCGGGATGATCAATAATATTAATGATAGCATCACAGACTTCGCGTAAATTATGGGGAGGGATACTCGTGGCCATACCTACGGCAATACCGGTAGAACCGTTAACGATAAGATTGGGAATGATTGTAGGAAGTACTACCGGTTCTTTCAGTGAGCCATCAAAATTATCTTTAAATTCGACGGTGTTCTTATCGATGTCACGAAGCATTTCTTCAGCTAACTTATTGAGTTTGGCCTCAGTGTACCTCATTGCTGCGGCGTTATCGCCATCAATACTGCCAAAGTTACCCTGACCTTTAATTAAAGGGTAACGAAGCGAGAAATCCTGGGCCATACGCACCAAAGAATCATAGACAGCGGTATCACCGTGAGGATGGTACTTACCGAGAACTTCCCCCACGATACGGGCGCACTTTTTAAACGGCTTATTATGAAACATCCCCAAGTCGTACATGGAGTAAAGAATACGGCGATGAACGGGCTTTAGCCCATCCCGAACATCGGGAAGAGCACGTCCTACGATAACGGACATGGCGTACGTAACATACGCTTCTTTCATCTCTAGTTCAATAACTCGGGGGATGATTTTGGAGCTTGGTTCGGGGAGATTGGAGGGGTCTTGGGAATTCATTTTTAAGCCTGACAAAATTATGGTTTATCGACGATAAAACAGCTAGAAAAACAAGAGATTGATGGTTTATAAAGATTGCGGTGAAGAATGAGAGAAATCCCTTTAAAAGAATTTACGGTTGATTTTCACGGAGTTCACCCATCGCTTTTTTAATTTCATCTTTGCTCTCCTCTTCTTTATCTCCCAATTCGATCAGGCGCTCTACTTCATCTGCTTCTTTGTTGACTTCTTCAGCTTCTTTGAGTAGTTCGGGGGGAACTAATTTTAAGAATGCCTGTTTAGCTTCCTCACTCGGAAGATCAAAGTATTCAAAGAATTTTTTGGTTAGTTTAATACGAAAAGTGCGACCAAATTTCTCTTTATTGATATAGCCCTGCTCTTCTAATGCTCGCATATGATCATAGGCGGCAGCACTCCGTAATTTAATCACGTCAGATTGGATGATAGGATATCTCCAGGCGATTATAGCTAATGTTTCCATTAAAGGACGCTCTAATTCAGTGCTAGAAACAATACTGCTGACGAGAGGGACAAATTCATCACAAACGGTTAACTTCCAACCACTGTCCCTCTTAACGAGACGAAGGGAGTGATCCTGGGCATTGTATTGCTGCTGTAAACTCTGAATAATCAGCTCAGTCTGCTCGAGAGTTAAAGAACAGAGACTAGCAACACGCTCGGTGGTGATTTCTTTACCAACAGCAAACAAGACAGCTTCCACCTTTTTTTCTTCAATGTTCATGTTTATTTTTGAAATGGGGCTTTTTATTAATGTTCTACCTTCTCTTCTCGGAGGTAATAGATCCCTTCTTTTAAATCAATTCTTTTCTCATCAATGAGTTGATCTAAAAAGTCTTCCAATTGATCGATATTAACACCGGTAAAGCGGCTAAGTTGAGCGGAAGTGAGGTTCTGGTTGCCAAGAAGAACAACAATATAATTCTTTAATAAGTCTTGGGTATTTTTACGGAGATGTTCGTTTTCGAGGCGAAGTTGTTTGGCCACCATATCAACTTGATGAAGGCGCGCCTGCAGATCATTAAACATCGATGAGACAACGGCGTTAGAAGATACTAATTCATTTGGCTCGAGAATCTCGATGAGCGAAGGCATATAATCAAAACAGAAGTTAATAATGTTTCCAAATGAAGAAGTTCTGATTTCTAGTTCAACAAAAGTCATCCACAATTCTTCTTTTTCTTGTTTCTCTATATCGGCAATCTCCTTACTCATAACCCCATATTGAGAATCTTTTTCTAACTTCTCGATATATTCTTTGAGAGCATGTTCTACATAGTCTTTTGGTCTTCCTACGACTTCCAAGACAGTACGAAAAATGATCTTCTGATCCATGGAATCTCATAAAGGGGAGTGGTTTTTAAGTCTTTTGGATCATTTCCTCTGGAAGATAAGACTGAGAGAAATTAACGCAAAGGCGGCGATGAAGAAATAAGGAATAGTGTTTCGAGTTTTGCTAGAAGTTGACTCGTAAATAACAATTCCGGAATTAATGAGGGGCTGTTCGGAACTGCTGTGCAACGAAAAAATAGCTTTCGAAGTAACAGAGGGAGCTGAAAGAGGAGTCACAGTAAGATTCAATGAAGAGACACGCGCGGCAGGAAGAAGATATGTTTCAGTAATTGCTTCTTTAGGAGTCTTTAAATCTTCTTGGGCCATCTTAACTTTAACTTTGAGAACCCCTTGATCTATATCCGGATCGATTTTCAAAAATAAGTCTTGATCTTTTTCTTCTTGGTTATCAAGAGTGACTGTTTTAAGCGCTTCGTCTCGATCACGGGATTGGTTAAAGCAAGAATAACAAGTATTACCACGATAGGCATAGCTAGAAAGGCTGAATTTCTTTCTTGAGGTTGTTCCTTTAAGATGGGCAGTAACACGGATAACTTCTCCAGCAGTAACAGAGGGAGGAAGATCAATGGAGATGCTGGCCGCACGGGTTTTTGAAGACGATGAACTGGAGGAGGAAGAAGAAAGTGATGTTGAGGATGGAGTTGAAACGGATTTTTCAACAGTAATTGTTTTACATAGTTCAGAAGATATGCCGGCGATAGGGATTTCTTTTTCAGTATGCAGACCAAAAGCCTCTGCGATAATCTGAATAGAATCAGCATCAATCTTTTGATTACAATTAGGGTCAAGCTGTAGGGGAATAGTCAACGTGGAGAGATGATTTTTTTCGGGAAGTAGAAAAGATGTTGTCTTGCTGACGCGATCACCCTGATCTTCTGCCCATACTTTTACTTCATTCTTGCTTTCATTACTTTTATAGATGGTGAGAGGAATAGAGAGTTGATCTCCCCAACGAGCTTTCTTGTCCGAACCGAGGTTGATATTTCCTAGAGAAATGGTGGAGTTCTTTAATGAAGAGAGAACATTGTTTTTAATAAAAATTCGGCGAATAGTATTGTCGGAATTATCATTGTCAACACAACTCATGTTCTCGATGAAAAAAGTGACGAGATATACTCCGTCGTCAATAGAGGGAGAATATTCTTTTTGAGATACGTTAGACAAAAAGTGATTTGTCAACGGAGAATATTCTGTGATTATTTTTCCATCGATAGTTTCGATTTTACCTTTGACGGAGATATTTAAGGGGGATGATTCTTTGTTCTCCACAAGAAGAGTAAAATGGAGTTTAGTATTGTTAATGATAGGATCACCAGAAAGAGATAAGCCCACGTTACAGGATTTCTCAGGGGAAGGAAGAAGGGTTGTATTAGTGGAAAAATTAGAGGAAACTGGCACGCTACTCCAGATGCTATTTTGTTTGCCGGGAGAACCACCATCATCTGCTGATTCGTTCCAAGTTCCATCGGCACGACGTTCAAGTGTTCGATTATTTTTATAGGCACCGAGAACAGAAGTATAGTTTACTTGAGAGGAACAAGTGCCGTTGAGAGTGACTGTATCGAGATCATTGTTTAAAGAGAGAGCCAGTTCGATAAGAGTGCCACTATAATTGGAATTATTCAGGAAAAGACTGGGTTTTCGAGCAATAATAAAATATTCTTGAGGGGTGATACTTAATTTGGGGAGATTTTTTCCATCAAGAAAACAGGATGAAAGATTGATAGTGTCATTGCCGGAGTTAAATAATTCGACCCATTCGTTGTATTGACCACCAAAAGCATCAGAAGGAGCATACATCAGCTCATTGATCTCAATCGCGGCATGAACTGAAATGGTGCAGAGGGTACAGAAAAAGAGTAAGAGTGAATATCTCCAGAAAACATGTTTAAAACACAATAAATGTAACCACCCCATGGCTTTTCATTGCAGATAACGAGATTAAATAGATTGTGCGGTTATGATATAGCTGATAGAATAGGGCTTTTTACTATTATATAATACTAAACAAAGTTTTTAAACGCCATTCTATTAGGAGGATATACTATGGTCTGGCCATTCACAAAACAGAAAGTACCCAAAGTGCCCTTCCCGGAAGGTCATTCGATGGAAGGAACTCTGCGTTTTCCCACAATGAGACCGGAAGAGAGAGTAATCGAACCCTCTCGAGTGAAAGAAGCGGTTGGTTTAGAAATGCCTTCGATCACTGAAGAAGCACCATCCCGGTCACCGTTTGAGGAATCTACTCCTGAAATTCCACCTCCACGAAGGGGACATTTAGCGATGTCGGCAACATCTTCACGAACAATGATGGAAACAACGGTACCATCAGCATACAACCAACCGGAGAGCGAGCCGTTATTTGTTAAAGTTGATGTTTATCAACGAATCTTGGGAGAAATTGACTCGTTGAAGAAAGATATGAATGATATGTTTGAAACAACAAAGAAATTAGAAACATCTGAATATAATGAAGAAGAAAATTATGCAAAGATGAAACGAGCTATCAGAATTGTTCATGATAGACTCCTTCAAGTTGATAAAACATTATTCAAAGCGCAAGGTGATTAGTTATGGAAAGAATGCCCGTTTTTGTAAAAATTGATGAATATAATGATGTCCTTGCCGTAGTGCGAGGAATAAGAAAGAAGTTAGATGAAGCGAAAGAAACACTGCTTAAAGTGACCGATCTTAAGAATGAAGAAGATCACCAGTTAGAAATGTGGCAGAACAGCTTGGCAGAACTAGAGAAGAAGGTTGATTTCATTGACCATTCTTTGAATGAGCCAGAACAATTTTGATGACAACGATGACACACCATAAAATAGCGCATCATGCGAATCACCCGGCAAGGAAAGTGCATCATGGTAAGAGAACTGCGCCGAGAGCCGTTGAGAAAGCGGTTGCGCCACGCCAGGAAAAAGAACCGGAATATATGATTCAGGTTGGCGATCCAAAGATGCTGCGTAAAGATCTTTTAGAGTCGCTACGAGAAGTAATTATTTTCATGCAAGGCTATGAAACATTTCGTAAGATTCAAGAAGAAAAAGTGACTCTGTTTACAACATTAAAATCGCAAGTGAAAGAAATTAATTCGATGGTCGATAACAAACTGAAGAAGTATGTGCCAAAGGGAAAATTACGAGGTCTCTCGGAGAGACAAATACATTCAGAAGAACAGCCTGAAGAAGAAACTCTTCCCGGTGAGCCACAAATTGAAGTTATCCCAATAGAACGAGTGCAACGAAGAGTGGTGGAAAGAGTAGCAGAGCAGCCCGTGCAGAAGGCTCCGGCAAATGAATTGGATGAATTAGAGAAGCAGTTACGAGATATTGAGAACCAACTGCAAAATATACAGTAAAACTTCTTTTGATTAATTTTACGTTAGTTTTATAAAACAGTGAATAATTTTCGTTCTGCTTCGACAAAAACAACTTTGTGTGGGCGTGCCGGAGCGGTCAACTGAAAATTGCGATTTTCATAAGTCAGAAATTGCGATTTCAGACTAAACGGGATAGACTCAAGGCATTTGAGTGATGAGTGCTCATCTGGAGTGCGATGACTAAACTCGTTGTAAGTCATCTATTGGCTTAGTGCCTACGCAGGTTCGATCCCTGCCGCCCACACTTATTTTTAAAAATGGTTGGAATACAAGATCTTAATCAGTTGATAAAGTCAATGAAGCCGAAGTTAGTTGACGACGAATTTATTTTCTGTTCGGTTTCTGAAAAACAACTGACAACTTTAAAATTAAAACCATTAATGATCTTCAAAGAAGAAGAGGGGATAACCATTATTCTTCAAAAGAAAGACGCTGATTTGAATTCTCTTGAGTATAAAGATGTCTGGGCATTAATTACGTTAACGGTTCATTCTGATCTTGCGGCGGTGGGTTTTCTTGCTCGGATTACAGCGGCGTTGGCAAAAGAGGGGATTTCAGTAAATGCCGTTTCTGCTTATTACCATGATCATCTCTTTGTTCCAAAAGCTAAAAGTGAAAAAGCTCTTACAATTCTAAAAGAATTATCTCATTAAAAAAAGAAAACTTATTCTTGTACAACCAACTGTCCTTGCATCTCACGGTGCCCAGGACCACAAGGGACATTACAAAAATAATTTAGTGTTCCAACGTTAGTTGCGGTAAATTCTAACACTTGCTCTTCCCCCTCAGAAAAGGCTTTTGTCGATAGTCCGAGATCGGGAATTCTGACACCGTGTGTCCCCTCTGTGCTCGTAAAGATTAATTTAACATGATCTCCTTTCTTGATTGTAACAGGATCTTGTGTAAAGCCAAAATTGTAGGCTTTGATGTGGACTTCTTTGACCGACGAATCGCTGGAGGCAGTATTACTGACAGGAGCGGGTGAGAAGGGGGGAGCACTAACAGCAGCAGCAACCGGAGCTTCAGAATGAGGGGGAGCAACAACTACGTTGGTAGCAATTGTTTTTGAACTGGAAGAGGAACTACAGCCACTGATAATAATTAGTAGTGAGACAAGACAAAGTAGGGCTATTGATGTTAGTTTCATACATTGATTGTTAAAATGTTTGATTTATAAAACTTATGGAGAGAAAGTATACTCCGAGAAAATATTCTTTTATATACCAAAATCAACACATTTTATAAATGGAGATTAATTAATGGTAGTTATGCCAATTGAAATATGCACTTTAGGAGGATACAGCGCTACAGGTGGAAATAGTGTCGCGATTAAAATAGGAGACGAAGTAGTCATTCTCGACATGGGTCTTTATATGGAGAATTACATCCGCTATACTGAAGATCGAGAGGATGTGAGTGCCAAGACATATAAAGATTTGTTAAAAGTGGGAGCTGTTCCCGATTATAATGCGATTGCCGACTGGAAAGAAAAAGTAATTGCGATTATCCCGAGTCACGCTCACCTCGACCACTGCGGAGCAATTCCGTTTGCCGCTGGTCTCTTCCCGCAGGCACCGATTATCTGCACACCCTATACAGTGGAAGTGATTAAAGGGGCGGTAGAAGATGAACGAGAAGGGTTGCAGAATAAAATTATCCCGCTTAATGCTAATTCCACGTATGTATTATCAAAGTCGATTACGATTGAATTTATTCACGTAACCCATTCTATTCCACACACGGTTGTTGTTGTTCTGCACACTTCAGAAGGAAAAGTGATGTATGCCAATGATTACAAACTAGATGCGACACCAACATTGGGGAAGGGACCAAATGTTGAACGCTTGGAAGAATTGGGAAAGGAAGGAATTGATGTTCTAATTGTAGAATGCCTTTACGCTCACGAGCATCGCAAGATGCCTTCAGAATCGGTCGCTAGGCAGATGCTAAAAGAAGTGATGCTGGATACAAATAGTGAAGGAAAGGGGATGATTGTGACGACGTTCTCCTCGCATATTGCCCGTCTTAAAAGTATTATTGAAATGGGACAGAAATTAAATCGCAAAATTGTTTTTTTGGGACGATCATTAGAGAAATATGTGAGAGCGGCGGAAGTGGTTGGTCTTGTTACTTTTTCCAAAGATGTACAGATTATCGGATATCGCGATCAAGTTGAACGAATGCTGCGACGAATCATGAAAGAAGGCAAAGAAAAATATCTAATTGTCTGCACCGGTCACCAAGGTGAACCAAAAGCTATTCTTTCACGGATTGCGCGCGGTGAGAGCGGCTTTAAGTTTGATGAAGGAGATATTGTGGTGTTTAGCTGTTCGGTTATTCCCGTGGAATTAAATCAGCATAACCGTGAGAAATTGGAACAGAACTTGCATGGAAAAAATATCCGCATGTTTAAAGACGTGCACGCTTCGGGACATGCGGCGCGTGAGGATCATCGTGTATTATTAGAATTAGTGAATCCAAAGGTGGTCATTCCTGCTCACGCCGGTGGAGAGAAGGCACGAGAGTTGGCAGATCTGGCAACAAAGATGGGTTGTAAGAAAGTCTATTTGATGGCGGATGGGAAGAGAGTAACGATTAAATAGGACTTTATGTTGACGTGTTCTCAACCACAATAAACTTTATAAAACAGCTTCATTCTAAACTTCTGTAAGGGGGTTGTACCATGAAATTAGTACTCGCAGAACCAAAATATTTTAAAGACAGTATCAGTATTATTTCGGACTTAGTTTCAGAAGCAAAATTCAAAGTTACGACGGACGGATTAGAATTAGTAGCAATGGATCCAGCCAATGTGGCGATGGTTATTTTCAAATTGTTAAGCAGTTCGTTTACAGAATGTAAAGTTAAAGGGAAAGAAGAATTAGCTGTTAACTTAAATAATCTCAAACAAATTCTGCGCCGCTCGAAGAATGATGATGTTGTAACACTTGAAACGACAGAAGACAGCAAGTTGACGATCGAGTTTAAGAGTAATACAACGCGTTCTTTTTCTATTCCAACATTGGAATTAGAAGATAAAGAACAGAAAGTGCCAGAATTAACATTTCCATTAAGTGTGGTGATGGATTCAGGAATTTTATCCGATTCTATTGATGACGTGAGTGTGGTTTCAGAATCAGTGACATTCCTCGGTGAGAAGAAAACGCTCTCGATTAAAGCAGAAGGAGACCTATCGAAAGCATTTATTGAAATCAACGCTGATGAGAATACAGTTATTAAAGCTACGGGCGACGCCAAATATAAAGCAAAGTATTCATTAGAATATCTCAAGAAAATGACGGCTGCGGGGAAGATGGCAGATCAAGTGACTTTGCAGTTCAATAACGACTATCCTTTGAAGTTGGAGTATAAAGTGACGGATCGTCTGTTGATGAGTTTTATCCTTGCGCCACGTGTTGATAATGATTAGGTTTTTAAAGAAACTAATCTTATTAGAGGTATAATGCCACTCTACGCTGAAGGAATTCTCTGGTATATGGTAGTATTAGATTGTTTGGTTTACAATTTAATGGCGTGGACTGTTGGAAAATGGCACAACAGAACAACACATTGGATTTCGCCGTACGTGCCGATGAATAAAGTGTTGGGAATTATTTATTTTTTGCTGGTGGTGTGGGTGGGAGATGCATTACTGAGGTTGAATATTATTTTGTTTAGGTAATTTCTTGATTAGTTTATCTAGATAATATTTAGGAGCGGTCTTACTTTTGACTGCCTCTTTCAAATAATAAGGACATTAAGCATTTCTATCAAAAGAGGGATTACTGTATCAACATCAAAATTACAAACCTCTTCAACGAGTTTATTTTCTTTCTCAAAAATAGCATCGCCTAATGAAAGTGTTTTTTCATAAAGAAGATGGATCAATTTTATTTGCTGTAAATCCGTGAGGTGGCAATAAAATAATCCTAAAAATCAGATTTTATCAAAAAGATTTTGGATTATATTTTTGGTAAGAGTTGAATCAAAAATGTCATCTACTCTGAAAGACCGTTCCATTTTAGTACAAAAGATTGTAGCAATTTATAATTGTTATTCTTTTTATTAAATCTCATCTCCTTAGCAGAGTAACGAAAACGTAATAAAGAGTATTTCTCGTTGAGAGAGGATGATTTTGGGAAAGATTATCGGTAAGGCAAGCACGCTGCAATTTCAATTCTCGGTGACGTCAAGCGCCGCGCGCAAGCTGCAATTTCTTCAGGTAGAACATTCCGAATATGGGCGAGTATTAGGGCAGATTATGGAGTTAGAACGAACGGAAGAAGGAATGACTGCTCACTGTAACGTCATTGGCTACAAAGACGAGGATGGAAGAGTGAAGAGTATCCGCACGCCATTTACGATCGGAATCGAGGTCTTGGAAGCAGAAGATGAATTCATTAAAGAAGTGATTGTACTTCAAGGAGAAGGCGGCTTTCTGGGAAAATTAGAGGGAAAAGATATTTCGGTGTTTGTTGATCTACAGAAAATATTGACCAAACATTTGTGTGTTCTGGCAAAATCAGGAGCAGGTAAGAGTTATGCTGTGGGCGTGTTACTAGAAGAGATTATGGAGAAACGAGTACCATTGCTCGTTATTGACCCGCACGGGGAGTATGCTAGTATGAGATGGCCAACGGATGAAGATAAAGAGTCATTACAACGCTGGAAGATAAATCCAAAAGGCTATGGCACGCAGGTGCAGGAATATGGGGATATGAACACCAAAGAAGACGTTAGACCACTCAAGCTCGACGAAAAAATGACCAGTTATGAATTAATGAAAGTCTTGCCGCTGCAATTGACAAATACGCAAGAAGCAATCCTCTTTTCAGTGATTAAAGATTTGGAAGAGGTTACGTTTGATACAATTCTCCTCGGGTTAGAACAATTAAATTCGTCTTCCAAGTGGGGAATTATTGAGATGATTCTCCATCTGCGCAAGATGGGTTTGTTTGCGGCAAATTACACCCCGTTGAATGAATTAATCGCAGCGGGAAAATGCACGATTATCAATCTAAAAGGAATCTCCCCGGAGATTCAAGATCTGATTGTCTATAAATTATTAAAAGACTTGTTTATGGCACGAAAACAAGAGAAGATAGCACCGTTCTTCTGTGTCATTGAGGAAGCACATAATTTCTGTCCTGAAAAAGGATTTGGTAAGGCCAAGAGTACGGAGGTTATTCGACTAATCAGCTCGGAAGGAAGAAAATTTGGATTGGGTTTATGTGTCGTATCACAACGACCGGCGCTGGTGCAAAAAAGCATTTTAGCACAATGCACCACTCAGTTGATTATGAAAGTGACAAATCCCAACGACCTCAAAGCGGTTAGTGGATCGATTGAGGGGATAACAATAGAAACAGAAAACGAGATTCAAAATTTAGCAGTGGGATCTGCTTTGCTCTGCGGGATGGTTGATCGACCGTTAATGGTAACAATTAGGCCACGACGAAGTAAGCACGGCGGGCGCGCCGTTAATATGATCGGGACAGTGCAAGAAGAGTATACTAAAGATGTTGTCGTGGAGAGTAGAGAATTTGAAGAACAGGGTCTTCTTTCTGTGATTAAACCAAAGTTAGAACTGAAAGAGATTATGTTGATGAGCACGGCCCCAATAAAGAAAATAACAACATATCTTATTCCGGCAGCATTTTTTCGATGTGATATTAATGGCTATGCTCTTGATATCTTGCTAGATAGAATTAAAGGAATGATTATTCTCGACCCTGATAATGATCAAAAGAAAGAGATTCGAAATATGGGGATAGATTGTGCTTTCTTCCGCAAGCCAGTCTATGAAAAGATAGATTTTGATGTTAAATTGGATGCGCGGATTACGTTAAATCAGTTGAAAGTGGAGTTAAGTAAGTATTGTAGAGTTGAAGATATGAGAGAGTGTTTTATTGTTTATCGGAAAGTGGAATGGTAAAGAAAAATGGAAAAGAGAAATTTAATTTTAGATAAAGAGAAAGTAAGAGATAGGATTGCGGAATTAAATGATGAACTTGGACGAGTCTATAATATTTTAATTTTTGTGACTACGGGTATGATTGCTGTTATAATATTTTTCTTAACGAGAATTAGTGATCTAAGTTTGATCTTACAATATAAAATACCCGTATTAATACAAATTAGTGATACGGGAAAATATGCTCGGCTTGTCTTTTTTCTGCTAATTGGTTTAGATCTTTTCTACTTAATGCTAATTACTCAATATAAGAGAAAAATAAAACGATTATATGATCTTTTGCTTGAAAGAAAGATAAATCTTACGATTAATGATTTTTACAAAAAAAATGATGATTGCCTACCTATCAGTGAGCTAAATTGCCATTCAATAGGTCGCTAATACCATAAATAATATAAAAGAATCATCATAATTAAGAGTAAAAATATATTTGGAGGAGGTTTAGAGATGGAACAAGAACAAACACAACAACAAACACATGAAAAAGGACAACAGAAAACTAGTCCTGATCGATTCTGGAAATTTGCAACAGTCGCGTTAATTGTGGTATTAGCGGTTTTTGCATTTCGCAACACGGGAAGCAGTCCGAGTGCTGGACCAACAGGAGGAACAGTCGCTAATGTCCCGGGACAGAACGCTCCAGCTCCCGTAGTAGATATGAAAGCATTGGTTGACGACGATGCCGTTTTAGGAAGTGCCAAAGCCCCCGTAACGATTGTCGAGTTTAGTGATTATCAATGCCCATTCTGTACGCGATTCTACCAAGATACAGAAAAGCAACTCTATGATACCTATATAAAAACGGGAAAAGTGAAGTTTATCTATCGAGACTTCCCATTAAGTTTCCATCAAAATGCTCAGAAAGCAGCAGAGGGAGCAGAATGTGCAGGCGAACAGGGAAAATACTTTGAAATGCACGACAAAATGTTCAGCAAGTCACAAGCAGATGGTACAGGGATTGCCGTTGCAGACTTGAAAACGTACGCTAAAGAATTAGGGTTAGATACGGCAAAATTCAATGATTGTCTTGACTCTGGAAAAATGGCTGCGGAAACTCAAAAAGATCAATCCGATGGCGCAGCAGCCGGTGTACAGGGAACGCCAAGCTTCTTTGTCAATGGAGTACAAGTTTCTGGTGCACAACCATTTTCCGTGTTCCAACAAGTGATTGATGCAGCTTTAGCAAAGAATTAGATTTATTTATTTTTTTCTTTTTTATTTATTCTTAAAGATTAAACAATAGCTATGGTTAGAGATTCCTGGTTTTAGTTTTCCTTCCTTGACACAATAGATTAATTCTCTTTCAAAATAGAAAACTGTTGAGATCTCCTTCGCAATATCAAAAGCTAAAGAGGTCATCGGATGCCCTTTGCCAAACGTATTTGAGACTTCAATGATTATTGTCGCATTCTTCTTCATTACTTTTTTAATTTGAGAGTAAATTCTATTTATATCCTTCAAATATTGAGCATAAGCACCAAGTTTTGTGTAATTACTGAATGGATTCTCTTTGTCAAAAGATCTCATATAGGGTGGCGAGGTGAGAGAGAAATCAAATTGAGGAAGATTATAGCTTGCGATCTTTAAAGAATCACCACAGATGATTTGACAAGGAGATTTAAGTTTCTTCTTAACGTAGTCGCACCTGTCTTTATCATATTCAATGCCAATGCCAATTCTTCCTAATTTCTGGGCTATGAGTAATGTAGTGCCAAATCCGGCAAAAGGATCAAGAATAAAATCGCCTTTTTTAGTAAATTCTCGAATGAACTTTTTGGCAAATTCTGGAGGATAGCGAAAGCTAGACTCTCCTTTAAATTTAATCTTCTTTAGTTTGTAAGGCATCACAAACCACGATTTAGGAAGTGTCATAACAGGATGATACTACTTCTTTTATTTTTAAAGATTTCTGGCTGGGCTTAAAGCACCATTATAAAATTCAGTGCCATAGACCCGATGGAGACGCAAATAGAGTGTCTGACCACGATCTGTGCCAGCACGCATCTCATCAAGTAATTGAGAATTAAGAAGTATATCTTCCGGACTGTCAACTAACTTTGCCAATAAATTTGTTCCATCAGATTCTAATTTTTGTGAGAGGAATTCCAAGAATCCCTCGTCAGTGTTCCAGTTTGTAGTCATAGATTTCACCATCATTTCTATTTTAATTTTATCTTAATCCCCAGGGTATCGCCAAGGAAGCCACTTTTGGCTTTTACTTTGTTTTTAACTCTGCCCATAAAATGAGTATCAAATGTCCAATTGTCTGGACCATTAATCATGACGGAGAAAGAGATGATAATCAAACCAAGATCACGGACGGCAATATCATTATAGCCAAGTCCAATAACAACAAGGCAGAGGTGCAGCATGGCAACAAAGGCAGTCAGCCGTGTGAAGATACCAAGAGTATAACATAAACCAATAGTGGTGTCAAGAATACCATTGAGCAGAATAATCGTTAACGGAGCGAGATGAATCTGTTTGGCGAAGTCTGGAAGATATCCTAAGAAAGACTGGCCATTAAAGATCTGAGTTAAGCCAAACCAAAGGAAGACAAGACCTAGACCAATACGGACGATTGCTGGTGCAAGTGGTTTATACTTTTCGAAGATGACCATTATTGTCAAAAATAGATGTTGGTTTATAATATTTACGGTGGGAAATGCCCTTGTGGTCTCCTAAAATAGAAACCACCTGCAAAAGGAATATAACCTCTTACTGTTTGATACGCTTATGAAAAATAGTTTTTCTCTATTAAAGTCGGCGTTGAGAAAAGTATATACTTTAAAGCGTTATTATGTGTACTCTTTTTTTATAGCGCTGGTTGTATTTTCTCTTCATCCCCTCATCCAAAATTATCGCTTATTACGCGCAGAATTCTCCTTGTCACTGGCATTACGGCTAATTCTGGCGTCACCGATGGTCTCTAGTCTATCTTCGTTTGTAACATTGATTGTTATTTCACTGCTCTCGGGAATGGTCATCGTTTTTAGCTTCTATCTTATTAAGAGACAAATTTCACAGGGGGTTAATCTGGGCATAGTGGGGACAATTATTGGAATTCTCGCGCCGGCTTGTCCTTCTTGTGCCATTGGCTTACTTGGAATTGTAAGTATGGGCGGATTAATCAGCGTGCTTCCATTTAAAGGATTAGAATTTGGATTTTTAGGGATAGTTCTACTCTTAGTCTCATTGGTTTATTTGAGCAAAAAGATTGAGGTAAATGTGTGTACCGTCAAACAGAAGAATCATTGAAGAGGACAGCCTGTTCTCTCGGCAAGAGTTGTTAATTCCAAAACACCATCTGAACGACTGCCATTCTCAAACTCCCAAGTAGGATAACCTTTAATATCTTTCTTGAGACAAACTTCAGTCTGCGACTTCCCATCAGGAAGGGAACATTCCACGTAATTAACATACTCAAAACTGTCACCAAACATCTTTTTCTGCTCTTGACAATGGGGACACCAGAACGCACCATACATCACTGCTCCTTTTTCTGTGAGACAAGAGGCAAAGGAGTCATAGTTCTGTTTAGGAGAACAACTAATAAGAAAGAGGGAAAGAATGACTAGCGTTATGATAGATAGTTTTCTCATAGTAAATCCAGAAATTCTAACTTATTTAAAGATTGCGAAAGAGAAGAATGCTCATCGCAAAAAGAAGAGTGCTGATTATGGCAGAAATGAGACAATAAAAACAGTAATTCTTAATCACAAAAGATTGAATGAGAACAAGAAACACTGAGAAGAGAAGACCTAAGCTTGCTCCAATGATCATGAAAAGAAGAGTGGTTGAAGATGGTAATAGAGTGGTAAGAGAAGTTAATCCTAAAACGAGCATCCCGATAAAAAAGAGGATTCCTAATAATTCATTTCGCAGACCAAAGAGATGCGACCATTTACTTTCAGTTACGATAGAACAATCATGATCTAAAGGACAGACTAATGGTTTCTTCTGATGATGATTCCAAAAAAGATAGCCACTGTTGATAATTCCGCCAACGGCAAGAACTAAGTATAATGAGAGGTAAGAGAGGTTAACGGTGACCATTTTGGACACCATTTGATAGTTGGATGAGGGCTAAAGAAGAAAAGAAGATGGCAAGGTCGCGGAAAATAATGTCTAAGAGAGAGATGTTCACGATAATGATAACAAGAAGAGTAAGAGCAGCAACGAGAGCGGCTTTATTGGTCTTCCATGGTGAAAAAAGCCAGAGGGAAAGAAGCACTTGGTATAACGCAAAGAGGAAGAGAAGTATTGTTCCAACGGACCCCCTTTGTAACAACGTGGGAAGATAGCCTAACCACAGTGAAGGCTGGAGAAGTGCGGAGAGGGCAGCATAGAGAAAAACTGTGCCGATTCCCAGACGCAGGAAGAATGCAGGGAGATTATTTGGTTTCTGAGATAGTTTCATTTGATCACTTCTTTATTCTTTAAAGAAGAGGGAGTGATTTATTTAAATGTTGCGAAGAGACATTAAAAAGCTTATAATACTTCTATTTTTTAGATTAAAGTTATCGACAGATTTATAACATCCCTGAGAATGAAGAAAAGATGAATCGTGTTTTGAAATGGGTATTAATTAGTCTTGCAATCATTTTTTGTATGATGATAGTATTATTCCTGGCAAAAGGTTTTCTGGGGGGTGAAATCAAAAAGCCAGCAATATATCTTTATCCGACAGAAGATTCTGTTGTCAATGTACAGTTAGAGATTAATGGAAAAATAACAAAAGATGAACCAAAATATAATCGCGGTTGGAATGTATTTGTGACAAAAGAAGGATTGATTGATAATAAGTACGATTATCTCTTCTATGAAGCTCACTTAAACAAAATTGAACTGCCGAGTACCGGTTGGGTTGTTAGATCAGAAAATTTAGATCAATGGTTTGAAACTAATCTTGAAAAAATGGGATTAAACGAAAAGGAAAAAATGCAGTTTAAAGAATATTGGCTTCCAAGATTAACAGAAGCAGAAGCGAATTATTACGAGATTAAACTGCTGGAAGATTCTTTCTTAAAAGAAAATATGAATCTCAATATTTCGCCAACTCCAAATACGGTTATTAGATTGGAATTTTACTTTAAACCATTGCCAACAGAAATTGCAATAACAGAACCAATTGTTATTACTCCAATTAGAAATGGTTTTACGGTTGTTGAATGGGGCGGAATGATTGGGAACTAAGAGGAAGTACTCTTAAATAGCTTCTCAATTTTTTTGTTCTCTTTGTTTATTTTTTCACCGATAAAGACCAGTTTTAATGTTCCTGTTTCTTTTTCTAGACTCCAACGGCCGCCAACATAGTTGAGAAGATAGGGGGTCGTACCTATCCTGATATGGCCTTTCATTCGATAAATGGAAGAAGGAAGTTGTTTCAATGATGATTGAAGTTTCTTTTTTGTGAGTGATGGAGATGGTAAAGAGAATGCCTCAAAGTGATGGACATGATGATTCTTTGGAGAGATATGATGGTTGTGATCCGCTTCGACAGAAAGAAGAATATTAAGATCAATCTTGCCATAAGAGGTAGTAATAATTGGAGCACGAGAATTAGTTTTCTTTAATGAAAGAATTAATTCTTCTGATTTTTTCTGAGTAACTAAATCTACTTTATTTAAAATGAGCAAGTCTGCTGTTTCAATTTGGGTTTTAAAATTACCGCTCATTGTTGGGAAACGAACTAAGGCGTCGGCGTCAACAACAGTAATGACAGCATCAAGCATCACATTTTTTATTCTTTCATCGATTCCGAGAACGAGGTTATCTGCCTCGGCAATACCAGTCGTTTCAACGATAATAAGATCTGGATGATAAGCGGCAATAATTTCAGCGATGGCAGCTTCCAGTTCACCCTGCAACGAACAGCAGACGCAGCCTTCCAATAGTTCTTTTACAGAAATATTCTCTTTTTGGATCGTTTCTGTATCGACGCCGATTTCGCCGAATTCATTCATGAGGATAGCAATCTTTTTGTCAGTGTTGTTGATAATGTGACGAAGGAGGGTAGTCTTACCGCTGCCAAGAAAACCAGCTAGAATGATCAATGGTGTTTTCGATTTCATCTGCGTCCTCGTTTATACTTTTCAAACGTGCGATGGACATCATCGACAACTAGAGAAAAATCAGAACACCAGGGCTTAATGATATTTTCTGTACGAAGAAAATCGAGTATGGTTTTATCATAAAGATGTAAATAGGCCAAATGAGGATTGCTGTCGTGATGATAAAAATAAGCAAGGCTACCGGAAGAGGCAGGAAAATGATTTTTTTCCTGAAGAAGAATTCTGCCATTATAATTTTTAATTAGACCATGGGTCACCCAAGGATATGCTCGTTGTAATGAAGAGAAATTAATTTCTCGGGGGTAAACCGAAACACCGCCGAGATAACCATCAAACGTACCAGATGATATATTGTAAATGATTGAAGAGAAAAGATCTTTTCCAGTTACGCCATTTTTTACAAGAAAATCTAAGCGTACGCCATCTTCTAAGTAGTAGGGTGATTTCATCAGAGAAAGAAGATCACAAACAGGAGGAGGAGATGACTTATCAACAGATGACATTTTATATCCCTCTCTCATGCAATCGCGAACGTAGGATGCCGCTCTTTTGTGATTTTGATTTAAATGGTTTGGCTCTGATGATGTGAGGATGGAGATTTCTCTTAGCAAGTTCTCTCTGGAGGATTTCTTCGGAAATGAGATGGTCGTAGCCAAGACAAATCACGTTTGGATTTTTTTCAACAATTATTTTAAAATGATCTTTTCCATAACCTAAAACGGCCTCATCGACAAGGCGTAATGATTGTAATAGTTTGAGACGTTCATCTTCTGTAAAAATAATTTTCTTTTTTTGTTTCTCCTTGGTGCTATCTCGGGCAACAACGACAATAAGATAATCACCATACTTTTTAGCTTGCTCAAAGTAGGAAAGATGACCTAGATGTAAGAGATCAAACGTGCCAAAGCAGATGACGGTTTTCATGGTTTGACATCTTTTTCAACTAGACGTGCTTTTGTAATTATTAATCTTCCGCTATGAGATGATTCCATCTTTATCTCCGAAGAAATGAGTTCTATCTTTTTCTTAAATAATGGACAATCTAAGACCACAGATTCGAACTCTCCGCCTTCACCAGCGATATTAAGATAGGTTTTCTGGCGGATGAGTTTCAGTTTTTCAACATCCACTTTTGTAATTTTTCGATTGAGCCAGGTTTTATCTAAGCCATCTGCGGCTACGGCTATGAAGATAATTTCAAATCCAGCGTGGAGTAATTCTTCCATGTGGGCATCGGGTTGTTTATGCCATAATGGAGAGAAGATCTTAAGCCCAAGTTTATCGCAAATCTGCTCGATGCGATCACGTTGGTACGTTGAGAATAATGCACCACTGACAATGCCATCGATGTGATATTGTTGTTTCGCTTTTCTAAGCGCATTTTCCAAATCGTGGAGTTCTAATTCTTTCTCTCCTTTTGTTTCTTGAATGATAATGGGAAGGTCCATCGTTTGCGCCTGCAATTCTACCATTTCCGTGCCGGCGGTCTGAAACATATAGGAATCAGGATTTTTTGATTGGAGAGTAATAAGGCAGGTTAATTCATAGTTTTGCTGTTTCATGATGTAAGCGGCAGCGGTAGAGTCTTTGCCAGAAGAGAAGAGAACACCAAGTTTAAGATTTGGTTGAGCATAGAATTGTTTTAGATAAGCGGACTTACTGCTATAATTTTGACTTCTCGCCAGACGTTCAATAGCATTATCAATACGCGAGCCATATTGGGCGGCAACTTTTTTACGGAAAGCAAATTCAATGGGAATGCCTTCTTGTTGAGCGATCTCACGAAGAAGTATTTTTGTATGGGTCTCATTAATTTTATACTTTGGTGGAATTTTGAGGGCGTAGGTGATCAGTTCTTTGTCGAGATAAGGTAAACGTAGTTCGAGATTATTATCCATAGTTAAAACATCATCACGATAGAGATCTCGCTCGTACAGTTTGATTAATCCAGAGACACATTCTTGGTTGATGTTGGCGGACTGTTTGTGTCGTTCATAGCCGGCGAAGATTTCTTCGCTGCCTAGACCGGAAAATATTACTTTACAGCCGTCATCTCTAGCCATCTCGCAAGCGAGGTAGAACGTTAACGCAACTCCCACTTTGGTGACGTTAGTGTCTTCAATCAACGGAACTATCTTTTGGAGGTAATCAGCAATTTCTTCTATCTTTATTTTTCTAATTTTTAAGTTTAAATTTAGCTGTTTGGCAATTTCCTGCGCAGCAATGAGATCTGAAGGAGGAACAGTTTCAGTATCGAGAACAGCTGTATAACAGGTGAAATCATAGTTGTGATCTTTACAGTATTTTGCGAGGTAGGTGGAGTCAATTCCTCCGGAGAAGAGAATGCCAAACTTTTGTTGGGGAATACGTTTCTCGATGGCTTGATGAAGTAATTTGGTGGTTTTTTGTTTAATCGTGTTACAATTTTCTTGATGTTCCGGAAGAAATTGAAAAAAGTCGCGTCGCTGAGTGGAGACGGTGCGGGTAGAGATAGTATAAGTCAAAATGGTGCGGGGGTTCAGTTCTTGGATGTTGGTGAAACCAACCTTTTCTAGTACTTTTTTCTCGGAAGCAAAGGCAAAAGAATCTTTTGTGTGGGCAAACCACAATGGTTTTTCACCGAGGATATCACGAGCAATGATGAGTGTATCTTTTTTCCAATAGGCAAAGGCATAGACACCGTCGAGTTCGTCTAGCTTTTCTATGCCAAATTTGTCGAGAAATTGGAGAAGAAGATCAGCATCATTTTCTGCGGGAAAATGATATTTTTTTGCTAGATCCTGCCAATTATAGATTTCACAGTTGGTGGAAATAATTCCATCTCGCTTTAGAGGTTGTGGAACGTGATTGACAACGGCATGGAGAGTGTGAGCAAGAATGTTGTTACTTTCAACTAGGGGGAGAGGAGTTAAAGTTGAAACTGTATAGAGTCCTTTTTCCGTCGCGATACCGGAGCCATCTTTACCGCGATTATGAAGCATAGCTAATGCTATTCTGATCTTGCTACTCGCTTCGGGGTGATTGAAGATGCCAATAATACCGCACATGAATCTTCTTTTAGGGGAATGTTTATAAATATTTCACTTCTTTTTAGTGGTGCATGGATAAAGATGGAAAGTTGATTGATCTAAGTGATTACAGACGGCGTCAGCAAAGAGCTCTTGGAGGAAAAGGACTGAAAGAAAGGGTTTTGAAAGCGGGAGCAACGTTATTACTCGGCGGTTTGGCTTCTGGTGCCGTACTTCTCGCATTTTATGGCGCATATAATTTGATAAGAAGAGCGCCACCATCTTCGCATCAAGAGGTTAGTAAAGAGTATTCGCCAATGCCAATTGAAAGAGAATTTCTTCCAGCAGAGGAAAAGTTAGTAGAATATCTTCCCGATAATGGATCACGAGAAGGAGTACGTGTTAAGAAAGTGGGGTATAACGTTTTGTATTATGACACAAATAGAGATCATACGGTCGATCAAATTATTATTAATGATAACACCGCTGGGGGATTGTCTCCGTTAGAAGAGAAAGTAGACTTTATGCCAATTGGCTCTGCTAATTTTAACTATGGGACGGAGTTGTTGAGAGAAGAACGGGAGAAGTATTTTAAAACCCACGATCGAAAATGAAATCTGACTACTACGCCGTTTTAGGAATTGCTAAAGATGCATCTTCTACTGAGATTAAGAGTGCTTACCGCCGCATGGCACGAGAATGGCATCCTGACTTTCATTTAGAGAATAAAATGGACGCGGAAGCTAAGATGAGAGATATCAACGAGGCGTATGCTGTTCTGGGTAATGGAGAAAACCGTGCGAAGTATGATCGATTTGGTGCTTCACATTTTAAAATAGAAATGGACAGAGAAATGAGTGAAAGAGAGAAAGTGGGAGCCCTCTTCACTTTATTTCATTATAAAATGCAAAGATCTACATTTACAACGAGAATAAATATTGCACGTCATAATATCAAATTAACGGAAACATGGAACAATGCCAGTAATTTTGCAATGGGTTTTGGTTTTTTATCAGCTCTCTGTGTGCCAGAGACATTTCAGGAAGGGGACTATAATAGGGGAATATTGCAAATTGTTTTCTCTGCGATGGTGGGGGGAGGAGGCTGTTTCCTTAAGTGGTATTCTCCGCATTGTCGAATGAAATATGAGAAAATAAAAACGGAATATGAGACTGCAACAAGAGATCTTGATGCGGTGATAGATAATCTAGAGAGTAAGCTCTAGATTTTATCTCACGTGTAATTCTAAAATATCGCCATCGACCATGACGTGATGAAGCATATGTCGCTGCCCAGGAAACTTAGCGGACTTTCCCCAGACACGACAGAATTTGAATTTCTTGACAAAATCTTTGTGTAATTTGCTACAAATATCTCCCACGGATGAACCACTAGTGACAATCATCGGCTCATTCATGTCAGCATCTTTCTTCGGCTCTTTCATGTAGACGCGAATGAAATTAAGTTTCTCAAAAATAAGTTCTCGGAGGGAATTAATGTTAAGGTCTGTTTCTGCTGAGACAACAATATCGGCGTTAGTTTCTTTCTTGACACGCTCAACCTGATCAACAGTAGCAAGATCAGCTTTACTGATGCAGGTGATGGCCGGGAGATATTTTTTGCTACCTTCAATACAATCGATAAAAGCATCAACGTCGATCACGCTGCGAATTAAAACGTTGGCGCTGTTAATTTTGAATTCACGAAGGATCTTAGCAAGGGTTTCGTCATCAACATCGAGGGGGACTGTTTTACCAATTTGAATACCACCACGCGGCGTCTTTTTGATGAACACTTCTGGTCGTGTTTTGTTGAGACGAATTCCTGATTCCCAGACTTCACGAAGGATGGCAGGATGATGCTCAGGGTTGTTGACATCGATAACCATCAAGACAAGATCGGCGTTGCGGATGACGGCGAGAACTTCTCTTCCTCGACCGCGGCCAGAAGCAGCGCCGCTAACGATTCCAGGAACGTCGAGGATTTGGATTTTGGCTTGTTTGTATTCCATCACACCAGGAATGACAGTTAATGTTGTGAAAGCATACGCAGCAACTTCAGAATGCGCGCCAGTTAGTTTGTTGAGAAGGGTTGATTTCCCAGCGGAAGGAAAACCAAGAAGAAGAACGGTGGCATCACCAGACTTACGGACAGCATAGCCATGCTCCGACTGACCTGTTTTTTGCTGGACGCGAGAATCTTGCTTCTCTTTAAGCATGGCTAGTTTAGCTTTTACTAGACCAATATGACCTTGGGTTGCTTTATTGTACTTCGTCTTCTTGAGTTCATCCTCAAGATCCTTAATCTTAGTGTCAAAAACAGCCATTAATGCTATTTATGGGATCGATATTTTAAATGTTGTTGTTTAAAATGGGAAAAAAAGTGATGGGGTTGTGTCTTAGTTAATTTTAGTTGACGTAGGCTTCTACTTCTGCAATTTTATGATTGATCTCTAATTTTCTAGAAAGTTGAGGAAATAATGTGCCATTCTGTAATCCCATTAATAAATCATCCAAACGAGAAAGTCCAGGATAAGGATGAATGTCATAGACAGTTCCATTAAATTCCACGCCATTTAAGAGAATGGGCAATTCATCAAGAACATATAACGATAGTTTTTCTAACTTTAATGAATCGATATTTCCCATCTTTGATGCTAGATTTTCTCGAACAATGTTTATGATAAAATCATGAAATTCTTTATTTTCTTGAAATTCGTGGAGAATAATTTTTATTTTATCCTGGTAGTATGGATATTTTGTGCATCCTTCCCATCGTAAGTAATATGTCGGGTGGAAAAATAAAGGCAAGACCAATGCGTGCGGGTGAGGCACGACGATCATACGAGTAATTAATAGGCGATTTTCTTCGAGTACATAGCAAATATCCGGCAAATTGAACAACTAAAAATCGACCG
>OBEQ012371570.1_pt1 | contig 46337 bp, 18 predicted proteins | sample 1670901 | NCBI WGS metagenome assembly OBEQ01 (sample SAMEA104232315, study PRJEB22302) | groundwater metagenome | biome: forest; feature: aquifer; material: groundwater | place: USA | collected 2011-08-07 | depth 5.4 m
AAAACCGGGAATTTCATCCCCTTTAATTTCAATGACCGCATTATCGATCCCGAGACCGTGAAATGTGGCCATTAAATGCTCAACGGTGCGGATCCGTACGCTTCCGGTTCCCAGAGAAGTCTGCCTTCCTTCACCCATCTGAATGTATTCAGCGGTCGCAGGAATAGGCGTCCGGTCGCCTTCTGAATTGATGTGAATAAACAGAATCCCCGTATCGGGGTCGGCGGGTTTTACAACTAATTCTGCTTCGTGACCTGTGTGGAGCCCTCGTCCCCTAAAGATTAATTCCTTCCGAAGGGTCTTTTGAAAGTCCGTCATTCCAAATGATTAAAACTGCGATTAACGCTTTCCTTTCTTGTACCGGTCGTTTAACTCTTTAAGTATATCGACCGTCACATCAAATCTTTTATCCTTATAAAGCAGCGCCCGGTCATTGAAAATAAAATCAAAACCTTTGCGTTCACCGTACTGGGTCATGACATTTTCGATGTCCTGAAATACTTCCCGAACGGCTTTATTGCGCTTCTCACCGAGCCCCTTGCGGACTTCGTTATCAAAATTTTCGAGCTCTTTCATTTTGCCGTCGATGGCGTTCTGCTTCTCTGTCTTGGCATTTTCGGCCAAAAGGGCCTGTTCATCCCGAAGCCGCCTGATTTCGTGAACGATTGCGTCACGCTCTTCTTGTTTCAATTTCCCTTCCGTTTGGAATTCTTGATCGTATTTTTTGGTTTTTTCATATTCGTCAAAGATTCTTCCGATATCAACGGTGGCGAATTTCTCCTTCGGGGCCGCCCAGGCTAAGCCGGTCGAGCCAAAGGTCATCGCAACGATTAAAGCAAAAGAAACTGATAATTGAGCCAAATTTTTATGCGACACGGGAACTCTCCTTTTTCAAACTACTGGGAACAATAGAATTAGGTTAATGATTATATTAGAAATGACCGAACTTTAAAAGCTTCTACTTAAGCTGAATTCAAACCGCCCGTTCCGGTCCTCAGTATCCCGGTTTACGAAGGGAAAACCATAGTAAAACGCCAGAGGGCCGATCGGTGTATTGATCTTAAGGCCTGGGCCGGTACTCATCCGGAAGGCGCTAAAATCGATGTTATAACTGTCATACTCAACATCGCCGACATCGATAAAAACCGCTCCTTTAAAATTGTCTAAGTAAGCGATCGGGAAAGTGTATTCCAAATTCATAATTGCCATGGTGTTACCGCCGATCGCGCTTCCACCCGCGATAGGACCGACGCGTTTAAAATTGTAACCGCGAACGGTGCCGTAACCGCCGGCAAAAAACCGGTCGAACACAGGAACTTGATCTGAACCTGCCGTATCCGCCACGCCGCCGCGAAGACGCCATTCAATAACATGCCTGCCTTCTTTAAAGCTGAAATATTTAGTGGAGTTGGCTTGGAGAATATAATAATCCTGTTGTCCGCCGAGAAAGGTTCCGATCAGTTCGCCGGAAACGCCGGCCACCCAGCCTTTTGAGGGATTGAACACATTGTTGCGCGTGTCACGGCTAATAAATAATTTAAGACGGCTCAGCCAATTTTTTCCTGCAAACATTAAAACGTCTGGCGCGGCATCGCTTTCAATATCAAAAAGCCTGACCCGTTCCAAACGATATCCCAAACCGGCGCGGATAAATTCAGTGAATGCTTTTGAAAATGTGTTACCGAGACCCAAGCGTTCTTCGCGGAAGTCAACGTTGCGGTTCTCGGTGCGTGAATCATAGATTTCTAAGCCGTAGGAAATGGGTTTGTTAAACAAATACGGCTCATTAAAACTGAACTCGAAATCGCGGGTAATCGTCCCCCATCTTCCCTTCAGCGAAACGCTCTGCCCGCCGCCGGTAAAGCGGGGCCAATTGAGTAAATCGAAATTGCGCTGGGCGATTTCGGCAAATCCGATGAATTGATCAATCGAACTAATGCCTGCGCCGAATGAAAGTTCGCCGGTGCGCTTTTCTTTGACTTGGAAGACGATGTCTCTGCGGTTCGGCGTCGGCGTCGGTTCCGTATCATAGGTAACCTCTTCAAAATACCCCAGATTTTCAAGCCGCTCTTTCGACCGGTCGATCGCGTCTCCGTCAAATTTCTCACCCGGCTTAATCCTGAGTTCGCGGCGAATAACGATGTCCTTGGTTTTTGTATTCCCTCTGATTTTTACTTTTTCGACGAAATACAAATCACCTTCCGTAATCGCATAAGCAAGGTCAACCTTGCCGGTATCGCGGTTCAGCTTCACATCCGGCACAACCTGGATGTTCATATAACCAAAACGATGGTAGAACTCACGGATATGGTCAACGTCAAGCGCTAGGCCTTGCTGGGAAAAAACGGAACCGGGCAGGAGTTGAAGGCGCTGCCATACTTCGCTTTCCGGAAAAATTTTTACGCCGCTGATTTCGACCCGGCCGGTTTGATAACGTTTTCCTTCCTCGACAGTAATCGTAATCGTGATCTTTCCGTTCTTTTGATCGTAATCAAATTCCGGACTCATCTTGACGTCTAAAAATCCTTGCGACTGATAAAAGGCAACCAAACGGTCCAAGTCTTCTTTGAATTTCTCTTCCTTGAAGGAACCGAACTGGAGGAACAGAAGATTTTTCGCTTTTGTTCTCATTATTTTTTTAAGGCGGCGCGCTTTAAAAGAGGGATTGCCTTTAAAAACCACTTCCTTAATTTTAAACTTTCCGCCTTCTTCCACGGTAATCGTCACAGTCGCTTCTTTGGTCGTCCGGTCGACGTCCACTTTGGGATAAACCTTAATGAAGCGGAAACCCTTGTTGGCGTAGCGTTCTCTGACTTTATTGAGGCCTTGATTGATCGCGTACTCATCGAGCACTTGGCCTTCGATTAATCCCAAGTCTTTGCGAATGTCCCGTTCCTTAACCACTTTGGCGCCTTCGATTAATATGAATCTGACGACCGGCTTTTCTTCCACAACCACGATCAGACGCGCGCCTTCTTTAGTCTCTTCGATGTCGATTCTCAAATCCTGAAAGTAACCCGTTGCATACAACCGTTTGACGTCTTCATTAATCATTTGCTGATTGAGTTCCATGCCCGGGCGGGTTTTCATATTGTTCAAAATGGTGCTCGTGCTAATGACTTGATTGCCGCGCGCATCAATGCGCGTAACTCTGGCAATTTGGCGCTCGGGTTGTTTGGCTTCGGCTTTTTCTTCTTGATTTGGCTGGTCCGTTTGAGCCTGCTGATCGGTTTCTTCTTCTTTTTCCCCTTGGGCAGCCAAATACGAAGTGGTGAGGAACAGAATGCAGCCGGTGAGCATCAATGTGCGTAATAAGGGATAAGGTCGCATGGGAGCGGTTAAAATTCCGGAGTTTTTTCCCGGTGGAATTCCGGATTTTCAAACCGGGTCCACTCTTTTAAGAACAGAAGGTCGACGGATCCGATCGGACCGTTACGTTGCTTGGCAATGATGGCTTCGGCCTTGTTTCGGTTTTCCTCAGACGGATGATAATATTCTTCCCGGAAAAGAAAAACGACGACGTCTGCGTCTTGTTCAATGGCGCCTGATTCTCTTAAATCCGAAAGCTGGGGCCGGTTTCCGGTTCTTGACTCAACGGCGCGGGAAAGTTGGCTAATGGCAATCACCGGAACTCTCAGTTCACGGGCCAACGCTTTGAGCGAACGGGAAATTTCGGTAATTTCCTGCTGGCGATTTTCACCGCGCGAACGCGCGTCTAAGAGCTGAAGATAATCCACAATCATCAGTTCAATTCCATATTGAGCTTTCAGACGTCTTGCCTTTGCTCTCATTTCCAAGATGCTCATCACAGGCGTGTCATCAATAAAGAGCGGTGCTTCGGACAATTTGCCGGCGGCGCTGGTCAATTTTGGCCAATCCGCGTGAGACAAATAACCGGTGCGGACTTTTTGGGCGTCTACACGCGCATGAGAACACAACATACGTTGGACCAATTGTTCTTTGCTCATTTCCAGGGAAAAAAAGGCGACGGGTTTATTGGTCGTCACAGCAACATGCTCGGCAATACCGCAAACAAACGCGGATTTTCCCATCGACGGACGGCCTGCCATGACAATCAAATCGGATGCTTGAAGGCCTGCGGTCTTGCTGTCGAATTCGTGAAAACCGGTTGCGATTCCGGTGACGTGTTCTTTGCGCTGATACAAATGATCAATCGCTTCGATCGAATGCTTAATAATTTCATTCATCCGGATAAATTTACCTTCGATCCGCTCTTGGCTGATATCAAAGATCATCCGTTCCGCCCGGTCCAAAATCTGACTTCCTTCTGAAGCAGGCTCAAAACTTTCCTGAATAATTTTTGTGGCGGTGGAAATTAAATTGCGAAGGAGTGCTTTTTCTTTAACGATCTTGGCGTGATATTCAACATTGGCGGCGCTGGGAACTTGGGACGTCAATTGGGCCAGATAAGTTGCCCCGCCGATGGCTTCGAGCTGTTTTCTTTTTCTGAGTTCTTCGGTGACCGTAATTAAATCGATGGCTTGGGCCCGGTCAAACAAAGTGACCATGGCTGAGAAAATCAACCGGTGAGCTTCGGAATAAAAGAAGGACTCGGAAAGGACTTCAAAAGCCCGGTAGACGGCGTCGGGGGCGAACAGCATGGCGCCTAAAACGCTGACTTCCGCTTCTAGATTCTGGGGTGGAATCTTTTCAACGAGACTTTCGTGAATGTCCATCAAGGAATGGCCTTAGGCCTGAGTGACGATGACTTTGAGTTTCGCTTCGACTTCGGAGTGAAGCTTGATCTTAACCTTGTATTCTCCTACTTGATGTATGGGCTCAGTTTCGATGTGACGCTTGTCAATGTCGAAACCGTCTTTCTTCAGGGATTCTTGAATGTCTTGGCGCGTGACAGAACCGAACAATTTTCCTTCCTGTCCGACCTTGACTTTAAGCACGCAAACAGCTTGATTGAGCTTTTCACCCAGCTGCTCTGCTTTTGTTTTCTCTTGGGCCCTTAAGGCTTCGGCCCGCTTTTTCTTGGCTTCCAAAAACCGGAGTCCGCCGGAAGTGACCGGTACCGCAAGTTTGCGCGGAATTAAATAATTGCGGGAAAAGCCGTCGCGCACTCTGATCCGCTCGCCTGCTTTGCCGATATTGGTGACGTCTTGGGTCAAGATGACTTCCATATATACCTCAATCGATCTGGAATGCGACTAGAGCGCTGTGGCGAGTGCGCTTAATGGCACGGGCCAGCACGCGTTGATGTTTTGAACAGTTGCCGGTAATTCTCCGGGGAATGATTTTGCCTTTTTCGGTGAGAAATTTTTGGATCATTTCACTGTCTTTGAAATTAATCCCGGCGTTCTTCTCGTTGCAAAAGCGGCAAACTTTTTTGCGAAACACACGGCCTCTGCCTCGGTCCGGTCCGCGGCCTTCTCTGCCTTCTCTTCCGCCGCTTGCGCCTCTACCGCCACCTCCGGTGGGCCGATCTCTTCTGCTTGAATCTTCTCGATACATTAAATGCTCTCCTTAGAATGGAACTTCATCATCGGGCGCTAATTCATCTTTTGAAACAGCGGATCCGCTTTTGGCTTCAAAATTATCGTCAATCGAAACGTCTTCGGACGCATCGGCCGGCGCTTGGTCCGGTCTGGCGCCTGATCCGCGGCCTAAGAACTGAACATTCTGCGCAACAACTTCGACCGTGTTCCGTTTCGTTCCGTCTTGGGCTTCCCAATTTCTGCTCTGAAGACGGCCTTCGATAAAAACCGGGCTGCCTTTTTTCAAATATTGATGGCATACTTCGGCGCGCTTACCCCAAACCACAATGCGGATAAAATTCACGTCTTCTTTTTTCTCACCGGTGTTCGACAAATAAGTTCTGTTCACAGCAATCGAAAATGACGTGACCGGCTGGCCTGACGGAATATAACGAAGCTCAGGGTCACGCGTGAGGTTGCCCATTAATAGAACGCGGTTCAAACTTGCGGCCATAAGATTACCTCTTCTCGGCAGGAGCAGCGCCTAATTTGATGGCTGCTTTGCTGGTTTCTTTAATGACAATGGTGTATTTCAAAACGTCTTCATTTAGGTCAAGGGAACGTTTTAGTTCGGCGACTTTATCGGGCATCAGTTCAAAATCAAAAGCCACGACATAACCTTCTTTGGATTTCTTAACCGGGTAGCCCAAAAAACGTTTTCCCATTTCGACGCGGTTCAGAATATTGCCGCCGCTTTTCTTCGCTAACTCTTCAAATGCGTTTTTGGTGTCTAAACCGGTAACTGACGGGGAGAAAATGACTAAAGCTTCATACTTCTTCAAGGTAAAATCCTTCCTTTTTCTTTAAAATTTTCCAGACAATGTAACATAATTACTCTGAAATAACAACCCTCAATCCGACACCTTATTAATGACTATAGAGCTGGCTGAGCTCCGTTAAGTCCTTATCCAGCCAGTCCAAACTGGCCTGGGCTGAGCGCTTGATTTGAGGCTGTAATTCGGCCCATTCTTCATCGGAAAAACGGCCTAAAACGTAATTCGTCAAATCCTGGCCGCTTAAATCACCCACCGCAACGCCGATTCGAAGGCGCGGGAAATCATGGGTTCCGAGTTCGCGAATAATGGATTCAAGTCCGTGATGACCGCCGGCACTGCCTTTGGGCCGGAAACGGATTTTCCCAAGCGGAAAATTGACATCGTCAACGACAACCAGACAATCGGAAGGTAAAACTTGAAAATAATCGCAAAGCGCTTTCACGCTGGCGCCGCTGTCATTCATGTAAACAGTCGGTTTGGCAAGCGTCACTTCTCCGCCGCGAAACGGCGCTTTATTAAATTGAAACGGGCCTTTTCCTTTGGCCCAATCTTGCTGATAAAGAGCGTCTAAAACCAGAAAACCGACGTTATGCCTGGTCCGGTTGTATTTTTTTTCTGGATTTCCTAATCCGACAATAAGTTTCATTCAGCGGATCACGCTGTTTATTTCTTCTCGGCTGCTTTTTCCGGTTTGGCTTCTTGTTTCGGTTCGGCCGCAGCTTCGCCCTCTTCGCCTTCTTCATCCTTCTTCTTGCCGATGACTTCAGGCTCCGCAGCACCTTCAGCCACCGCTTCGGGTGCGACTTCTGCTTTCGGCGCATGAACGGCGACGATTACTTCTTCGGGCTCAAACTGAGGAACGACTCCGGACGGAAAAACAAGTTCGTTAATATGAATTGCATCACCGATCTTGAGCGCTGATATGTCCGCATCAATTCGTTCCGGGATGTTGGTCGGAAGACATTCGACTTCAATTTCGTGATGAACCACGTCAAGCACGCCGCCTTCTTTCATGCCCGGCGCATCGCCCTTAACATGAAGCGGAACTTTGACTTTTATTTTTTCAGTCAAAGAAATCGCGTTGAAATCGATGTGCTGAATCGCATCCGTGGTCGGACTATGCTGAATTTCTTTAATGACCACGGTCTTCTCAATTGTCTTGGGACCTTCCACGGTCAGTTGGATGATCACGTTTTCTCCGGCTTTGGTATGAATTACTTTTAAAAACTCATCTTTGCCGACATGGATCGGCGTAGACTTAATTCCATGGCCATACACAACGGCCGGAATTTGTTTGTTCAGCCGGATTTGTTTTGCTTTCTGTTTTCCAATTCCATCTCTTAAATTTGCTTTCAGTGGTACGGTTTTCATTTCCTTTTCCCTTTCGAAGACTATGCCTCAACGGCAGATTTTTGAAACAAAAAACTAACAGATTCGTTATGATGAATGCGTTCAATGGCTTCGCCGAGGAGTGAGGCCACGGACAAAACCGTAATTTTTTTAATCATCTTTTCGCGCGGAATCGGAATCGAATCCGAGACGACAAGTTCTTTCAGATCCGACTTCTGAATTCGTTCAATCGCAGGCCCTGCCAGAATCGGATGGACGATGGCAGCGTAGACATCCAAACAGCCTTTTTCTTTTAATGCATTAATGGCTTGCACAATCGAGCTTCCGGTTGAAATCAAATCATCCACAATAATCACATTCCGGCCGTTCACATCGCCAATAATGCTCATGACCTGCGTTTGAACCGCGCTCTCGCGCCGTTTGTCGACGATCGCAAGGGGCGCATTCAACAGTTTTGAATAGGCACGCGCCAGTTTAATGCCGCCGACGTCCGGTGATACGATCACCAAATTTTTAAGCTTCTTCTTCAGAAAATATTTCACAATGACATTAATCGAATATAAGTGATCGACCGGCACATCGAAAAATCCTTGAATCTGGCCGGCATGTAAATCCAGCGCTAAAATCCGGTCCGCTCCGGCGCTGACCAAAAGATTCGCAACCAATTTCGCGGTAATCGGCACGCGCGGCTTGTCTTTTCGGTCTTGTCTGGCATAACCATAAAAAGGAAGAACCGCAGTGATTCTCGTGGCCGATGCCCGGCGTGCGGCGTCGATTAAAATCAAAAGTTCCATCAAATGATCATTCGGCGGAGAGCAGGTCGATTGAATAATAAAAACGTCTTTCCCGCGGATATTGTCCTGGATCTGAACGCGAATCTCGCCTTCCGGAAAACGGTCCACGATCGCATTGCTCAAAGGAACGCCAAGCTGACGGCAAATAGACTTCGCGAGCTGTTGATTTGAATTTCCCGTCAAAATTGAGATCTGTTTTCCAATTCCGTTGTTCTTACGGCTCATTATGATTTCCTTTTATTTTGGCCAACTATTTTTGCCGGCACGCCGACGACTGTTTTTCCTGCGGGAATCTTTTGCCCTGCCGCAACCACTGATCCGGCTCCTGTCTTAACTCGCGCACCAACGGTCACCGGCGCAATCAAAACCGTATCGGACCCGATGAATGCGCCGTCTTGAATGATTGTTTTGTTCTTCGTTTTCCCGTTAAAATTTGCGGTAATGGTTCCGGCGCCGACATTCACTTTCTTTCCGACCACGGCATCACCCAAATAAGTTAAATGCTTCACAAATGTTTTTGAACCGATTTTAGTCCGGACCACTTCAACAAAACTGCCGACCACGACTTCATCACCGATTTTCGAACCGCCGCGAATCTTTGCAAAAGGCCCGATTTCGCATTTGGCGCCGATCGTAACATCGCCTTCAATCCAGGTAAACGGATGAATGACCGTGTCGCGGCCGATTTTAGCACCTTTAGCAATCACCGTTTGGCTCGGGTCTAAAATGGTCACGCCTGCTTGAGAATGACGTTCTAATTCTCTGGCATTTAAAATTTGATGAGCCACTGACAATTCCTTTCGGGTATTCACGCCTAAAATTTCGTATTCGTTTTCAATCTTATGAGCCCGGACCGGCTCGTCGGCATTGACAAAAGTTTCAATAACGTCCGTTAAATAATACTCTTTCTTCTTCGAATTCTGCTTAATAGAAGCAAGTGCCCGGAACAATTTTCGCGCGTTGAAGGCGTAAATTCCGGAATTAATTTCCGTAATCTGCCGCTCTTGATTGCTGGCATCCAAATGTTCCCGGATACCGATGACGGCCTCACCGCGTCTTAAGATCCTGCCGTAACCGGCCGGATCAGCGACATCAGCGGTTAATATACTCGCAACTGCCCCGCTCCGGTGATGAGCATTCAAAAGATCGCGAATCGTTTCCTCTCGGACGCACGGCGCATCTGCCGGCAAAACCAAAAGATCACCGGGCCAATTTTGAAACCGGCGTTTCGCCTGCAAAACTGCGTGGCCTGTACCAAGCCGAATTTTTTGTTCGACAAATGTAACACCGGTTAAGAAAGAACGGAGCTGATCGCCTTGAGTTCCGATGACAACGGCAACTTGTTTAACCCCTGCTGCGCGAACTGCGCCGATCACATGCTCGATCAAAGGAACGCCCGAAGCTTTGTGGAGCACTTTGACCAAATCGGAATTCATTCGTTCGCCGCGCCCGGCAGCCAAAATAAGGGCAGCGATTGACTTCTTCATCCCTTGATTCCGGAAAGCTTAATTCCTTCCACGAAATAGCGCTGATTAAAAATGAACAGGAGCAAAATCGGTAAAATCATCATGAGTGAACCTGCCATCAAAAGCGTCCAGTCCGTATTGTGAAGACTTTGAAAATACGAAAGCCCCACCGGAAGCGTAAACTTCTCATGAGAATTCAGGACAATCAAAGGCCACATGAAACTCATCCAATTGCCCATAAAGGTAAAGGTCGTCAACGTCGCAAGAGCCGGTTTCGAAAGCGGCAGAAGAATCCGCCAGAAAATTCCGAAGTAGCTGCAGCCGTCAATTTTTGCCGCATCTTCTAAATCTTTCGGCAGTGTTAGAAAAAATTGCCGGAGCATAAAGGTTCCATACGCCGTAAAAATCGGCGGCAGAATCACGGCTTTATACGTATCAATCCAGCCCAAAGACTGGAGCAGCATGAACACCGGAATCATCGTGACTGCGCCGGGAATCATCATCGTCGCCAAATAAGCGAAAAAGATTTTGTCGCGGCCCGGAAAATTCAGCCGTGCAAATGCGTATGCTGAGAACGCACTCGTTGAAACTTGGCCCAACGTCGTGAGCACTGCAACAAAAACCGAATTGAAATAAAACCGTGCAAACGGTACCACTTGATACGCCTTGATGTAATTTTGCCAAACAAATGACGTCGGAAACCAGTCATACCACCAGGGCTTCATATAAGAAAATACTTCACCCGGCTCTTTAAGCGAGGTCGTAATCATCCACAGAAACGGAGCCAGCATCGTCACGGCGCCTAAAATCAGAAACAGGTAAAGCAGAAAAGTCCGTGTGAAGACCTTTCTCTTCTGTTCCCGCACGAGCTGTTGAACGTCCATCTTCTCTTCCATATTAATAGTGGACTAATTTTCCGAAGAATTTCCACTTCATGATCGTGATAAACAAAATGACTAAAAACAGAAACCAGGAAATCGCGGCCGCATAACCCATTTGCTGCCACTGAAACGCGTTGTTAAAAATGTAATAAATAATTGTTGTCGTCGAACCGTTCGGGCCGCCGCCGGTCATGACATAAGCCTGATCGAAGCCGCCTTGAAAGCCTCCGATGATCGACATCGTTGCAATAAAAAAAGTAGTCGGCGAAATTTGCGGCCATGTCACTGCCCAAAATTTTTGCCAGCCGTTGGCGCCGTCAATTTCGGCGGCTTCATATAAATCCCGCGGAACGCCTTGAAGCGCCGCCAAATAAAGGATCATGTTGTAACCGCCCACCATCTGCCAAACGCTCATAATAATGAGTGCGGGCTTCGCCCAGGCTTCATCGGTCAGCCAATTCGGACCTTTGAGCGGAACGTTGATCAGCTGTCCGAATTTGGCAATTAACGTATTGAGAACGCCGAAATCGGAATTATAAATCAGCCGCCACAGCATATAAATGGCAACGCCCGAACAAATCGTCGGTAAAAAATAAATGGTGCGAAAGACGACGATGCCTTTTAATTTTTGATTGAGCGCCAGCGCCATAATCAAAGAACCGCCGATGCTAAACGGAATCGCCGCCATCAATACGACTGTGTTCCAGCAGTATTTCCAAAAGTAGGGATCAGCAAACATTTCCCGGAAATTCCTGAGTCCCACCAATTCAAAAATCTTGGGCGATGAAATTAAATCTACCTTCATAAAACTGAGCGCTAAAGAAGCCAGAACAGGAATCGAGGTAAAAATAAGAAAGCCCACAAAGTTAGGCATCAGAAAGCCGTAACCGGCAATCGCTTCCTTAGTAGAATCCTTAAGTTCTTTTTTGGCCATTGGATTTAGGCAGATTTACTGATGGAATCCGAGCGCTTAATTAATTCCGGCTGTTCATGTCCGTTCACAACCGCTTCATTGATCCGGCAAACTGCGATGTCTTTTTGCGACGGAATGTCATACATCACATCCAGCATAATGCTTTCCAAAATGGACCGAAGCGCGCGGGCGCCGGTTCCCTTTTGAATGGCGCGCCGGGCAATCACTTTGAGCGCGTCCGGAGAGAATTCCAATTTCACATTTTCGAGTTCGAAGAAACGCTGATATTGTTTGACGATCGCGTTTTTCGGTTCGGTCAAAATTTGAACGAGATCGCTTTCGGCAAGGCCGTTGAGCGTCGTAATCACTGGAAAACGTCCGATGAATTCGGGAATGAACCCGTATTTGAGCAGATCATCCGATTCCACAAAGCTCAACATATCGGTAAATTCATGCGGCCGGTCTCCCACTTTCACGCCAAATCCCATCGCTTTATTGGCGATTCTGCGTTCAATCACTTTGTCGATGTGGGAAAAAGTTCCGCCGCAGACAAACAAAATATTCTGAGTATTGACTTGAATGTATTCCTGCTGAGGATGTTTTCGTCCGCCTTGCGGAGGAACATTGGCGGTCGTACCTTCCAAAATTTTAAGAAGGGCCTGCTGGACACCTTCGCCGGAAACATCGCGCGTAATTGAAACGTTGTCTGTTGTGCGAGCAATTTTATCAATTTCATCAATGTAGATAATTCCGAGCTCTGCGCGTTTGACGTCAAAATTGGCCACCTGCAAAAGCCGGAGCAAAACATTTTCGACATCTTCACCGACATAGCCGGCTTCCGTTAAACTGGTGGCATCAGCAATCGCAAAAGGAACGTCCAAAAGTTTCGCGAGCGTACGGGCCAACAATGTTTTCCCGGAACCGGTAGGACCAATGAGCAAGATATTACTTTTCTCGAGTTCAACCTGTGATTCATCCGGTTTGTGCGTGACACGTTTGTAATGATTGTGAATGGCAACGGAAAGCTGCTTTTTGGCCCGTTCTTGGCCGACGACATATTGATCGAGACGCTGCTTGATTTCATGAGGTTTTGGGACCTGAAAAACGAAGGGTTCAGCCGTTTTCACATCGGTTGAAATGGCCTCCTTGGTCATCATATCGTTGCAAGCGCGGATGCAAACATCGCAAATGTACACACCCGGCCCGGCAAAAATCTTCCGAACCTCTCTTCTTTTATCTCTTCCGCAAAACGAACATCGTTCCATCATAAAATTGGAAATCCTTTTTTCGACTGATGCTGATTACTTAATGACCGTTGTCATTAATGCAATTTTTTAAGCTAACATTTCAAGCTGCCCGGCCTGCCCTGGTTTTATCGCCACCTAATTCGGGCGGTACTGACTTCATCTAAATTTTTATCGAAGTCATGTGCTGCCCGGCCTGGGCTCGAACCAGGAATCTTGCCTCCAAAGGGCAGTGTGATACCATTTCACCACCGGGCAATAAGCAACTCAATTAGGGTTAATCCATCCGCAAAGGCGGGAATAATTGATACTTCAGATTTCGAACTGTGATTGTCCGGTCAAGCGAAACTTTTATGGCCTGATTTTTTTTCTTTGTCGTAAGCGTCGAGAACTGCGTGCTGAATGGTTTCACGAAATTCAGCTGTAATCGGATGGGCGATATCGCGATGTTCACTTTGCCGCGATTTCATTTCATCACTTTCAGGATGATCATCCTTTTCAGCTTTATACTTCCCATCCGTCAAATGTGAACCGCACTGATTGCAATAGCGGCTTCTAACAATGTTCCGATGGTTACATTTCTGACAAGGTTCTTTGACCCGCCGGGACGGCATCGCCACAAAAAAGCCTTTACTGCCTTCGATAATCTTAATGTCCCGGACTACGAAGCAATCATCGAATGTGACTGTCGCGAAGGCGCGCAGTTTTTTATCGTCATCTTCTTTTTGGAAGATCTTGACTTCGGTTATTTTCATGGCCGTCAACTATTAATGCGTATGACAGATGAAAACCTTTGCGCGGGGCCGGTCTTTTCGAAGCAATTGCGCGATACGCTCAGCTTCACCTTTAGAATTATGAATGCTAAACATGGAAGGGCCGCTACCTGACATCAGCCGATGAGAAACCCCTAAACGGTCAAAGAGCGAGTCAATCTGTTTTAACTCGGGCCGAATTCGGCAAGCAGTTAAAAAAAGATCGTTTCTAAGGAAGAGCTGCCTCTTTGCTCGGCTCCTTAAAAAATCGGAAGTTATTGTAGCATCATGACTTATTCTTGTCAACGACACGGCCTTCAGCTTCTGATAGACAAGGGGGGTGCTAAGCCCTATAGGGGAAATGACTAAGACAAACCAGCGCCTGCCCTGAAAGGGAACAGCGTGAATTTGGTCCCCTTTCCCAAGTCCAATAGCCTGGTTGACTTCGGACAGGAAAAAAGGCACATCCGCCCCCAATTTGGCACCGATTTGAGTCAATTTTTTGGAAGAAATCTTAAGCTGAAAAAGCTGTTTCGTGGCCAATAAAAAATGAGCGGCATTGCTGGACCCGCCGCCAAGACCGGCAGCGACGGGAATTCGTTTCACTAATTTGACGTCAACTCCTCCCTGCCAACGGACAGTTTTCTTCAATGCTTCGTGGGCTTTGAAAATTAAATTGTCTTTTGTGGATTTTAATTTGGGATGGTTGGTGGACAAATGAAAACCGGGCTTTTTGGTTTTCGTAATGGTGATTTTATCGCAGAGAGAAATCCGGTGGAATAATGTGATGAGTTCGTGATAGCCGTCTCGCCGCTTGCCCAAAACCTGAAGGTACAAATTAACTTTGGCCGGAGACTTAACGGTGAGGGATTTCATAACGAGTAAAGAGCGAAGCGGATTTTTTCCGCTTCGCTCTTTTTCTTATGACCAGGCTTTTTTCTTGTGACGATTCTTACGGAGTTTCTTTTTCCGTTTGTGTTTGTTCATCTTGCGCTTTTTGCGCTTACGGCCGCACGGCATTAGGACCTCCCCTTAATAAATCACTTTGTTGAGCGGATACTCGATGATGCCTTCGGCGCCCGCTTTTCTTAAATCCGGAATGAGCTGGCGAACCACAGTTTCATCAATAATGGTATCGACATCGTACCATCCATCGCTTGAGAGCGTTGAAACTGTCGGCTTCTTAAGCGCCGGAAGAATTTTAATGACCTTTTCTAAATTTGCTTTTGCCACATTCATTTTAAGGCCAACTTTGAACTGAGCATTGATCGCTCCCTGTAGCAGAAGAAGGAGATTGTCCATCTTTGCTTTCTTGGCCGGATCCTTCACGCTTTTTTTATTTGCGATAAAACGCGTCGTCGAAACCAGCACGGTATCGATAATTCTAAGATTGTTGGCCTTTAAGCTCGAACCGGTTTCCGTGGCTTCCACAATTGCATCGGCAAGTTTCGGCGGCTTGACTTCCGTGGCCCCCCAAGAAAATTCAACTTCGGCTTCCACTTTTTTGTCTTTTAAATAGCGCTTGGTGACTTGGACCAATTCGGTTGCAATTTTTTTGCCTTTGAGATCTTTAACAGATTCAAATTTTGAATCATTGTGAACGGCGAGCACCCATTTCACCGGGCGGCTGGTAGCTTTGGAGTATTTCAGTTCTGCGAGTTCCTCGACATCGGAATCATTTTCGACCACCCAATCGTAGCCCGTCACACCGCAGTCCACTACCCCGTCTTCTATATATCGCGGCATTTCCTGCGGACGATACAGCACAATCTCAAGCTCCGAATCGTCTACGGCCGGATAATAGGAACGTGAGTTGGTGACAATATTGAAGCCGGCCTTTTTAAAAAGCTGGTAGGTCGCTTCTTCTAGACTGCCTTTTGGCAACGCAATTTTTAAGACCATCTAAATCCTTCCTGTTCAAAAAGAGGCGTTATTTTATCGTCTTTTATCGATAATGTCATTACTCTTTTTAAATAAAGGAGATAGAGTCGTTTAAGGGACAGATTACGCGGCTTGGGCGAAGGCTTTTTGTGCTGCGTCTTGAATCATTAACCGGAGCGTCATCGCGAAAAATTGATTAAACACATCGGGACCGATTGCATTGAAGCGGCCGGGATTTTTGGCATCCGGAATAAGGCCTTCAGGCGTTTTATTCAACAAGAGAGCAAAGCCGGCCAGAAGCTTCCCGGCTTTTGATGTATCTGCACCGACGGGTTTGCCGTTTGCATAAATTTTTATGTCGAGGACCTTTTCGGCCTCAGAACGTCCTGGAGTCACATGAACGTTGGCTTTATCAAAGGGAGAATCAGTAATTTCAATATTCTTATAGGTTGGGTCCCGTTTCGATTTAACATTACGGCTCGAAATGGCTTTGATGTTTCTTTTAACCGATTCGGAATGCGGTGTAACCACCTGGATCGTTACGTTCGGATTCAATAGGGCCAAGTTATGAACGGTTTCTAAAAATTCACCGAATTCGTTTTGATAAGAGGACCGATCAGTCAATGACGATACTGCTTCCTCAATATCATACCGAATCACAATTTTTTCTTTGATGTTGATGAATTCTTGAATCATCGCGCGCGCGGATTCAATCGATGCGTTAGAAAGCGCCGTGGTTAATTCTTGTTTCACAGGAGCGGCAGATTGAATACCTTGCGCTTCAGCAGCTTGTTCTTGCTGAAGAATGGCCGTTAAACGCCCAACAAGGCGGTTCGTAATTTGCTCGTCGCCAATTAATCCCAATGTAAGACTGAGCGAACGAAGTTCTTGATCAATGACATTCCTAATCGCTGCTGGATTTATTTTGTTTTCATCCTTCAGCCGAACCAATTCATTGACTGCCCTACTCTGACTAATCTGCAGCCGTAAATTTCTAAGTTCGTTAAGATCTTTTTCCCGGAACGTGTTCACGATGCCTTCTTGGTCGTCATCATCGCTGATGATATAAAGCCTCATCTGGTTGCTAATCCCTTTGCTTAATTCAGGAGTGTTAAACCCGTTGAGAAATTCAATCGGCGTTATGACGCGAGAAAGAGCTTCTGCAGCGGCATTCACATCAACTTTTTGCTTTGCGACCGCTTTAGTTTCAATCGGCTCAATCTTAGGCGCGGCCACATCGCGAGTCTCGGCCCGTTTTTTACTCGTAAATATTTCAACCATTCCCATTGGCGAATTGAATTGCACCCAGGTTTTTCCAGTTCCGTATTGCAACAAAATTGTCCCGAGCGGACTTGATTTTATGACTGCTTCATTAGGTAAAAGCTCTGAATTTCTTAAATAAGATTTTCCCAAAGATGCTGACACATTACGTCTAAACCTTTTGGCTTCGGGGGTATTAAAATTGGTAATAAATTCGTCCTTCCATTCATTTTTTTGGGCATTCAGATCATTGACTTCTTCCGGTGTCAATTCACCCAAATGGTTGTCCAAGAGATCGTCTAAGAAGACTTTGAGTGTTTTTGTGTTATCAATGTCGGTAACGTGGACGAGGTCTTCAGGCGTGGCTGCAGACAGATATTTAATCATATCAGGCGCCAGTCCTTGACCCCGCTCGGTGGAAACCGTAATTTCGGTACCAGTTTCAACCACCGGTAAACCATTACGAATAATGATCGTAATCGAAAATCCCCCAATGACTTTAGTTCCTTTCATGATCCAGAATCCCAAATCGCTTTTTTCTAAATGATAACCCTCACGGATTGTAAAATTATTAAATCCATTGTGATACAGGTTATTTAAGTCCAAAATTAATTGCTTTCGTTCTGCCTCCGTTAAAGATTCAAACGGTTTCTTGGCCATCAATTCTTCAGCCGCTTGTTTCAATTCAGCTAATTTTTCTTCCTGCGTCCGTGTTTCGGCGCGAGAACCCAACTCAATTCCTTTTGTTTGAATCAAAGCCGTAAACCCGCTTGCGGCTCGAACTGCTCCGCCAATACCAAATTGATCTGCTAAATCAGTTTGTTCTCCGACATAGTAATTGTTAAGCTCAGAGTTTGTGCCGGTTGATTGCAATAGATAGAGATCAACATAAGAAGTAACATTCACAAACCCGGGAAATCGGAAAGGACTTTGATTCCACAACCGGTCACCGAATGAGTGATAGGGCCGGCCAACTCTTCCGCGGTCTTGTTCCCAGCTATAATCGACTGTAATAATGGTTCCGCGCGAAAGTCTTTGAGAAACTTGTCCGTACCAATCCAGCATTTGAAGATTCACAGGCATGCCATCTTTATGATTCATCATTTCATCAACATTTCTACCAAGTGCGCGTTCGGCCGTAATATATTCCGTGATTTTTTCACTATCGAGATGGCCACTCAAAGGGCTCCAAACCTGCACCGGCATTCCTTCTTGATCTAATGCGACGGATGCAATTTCTGTTTCGCCGCTCTGCTGGTTTTTACGGACAATGTGAATCGGAAAATCATCCGGCAGTTCGTTTGAGAGAAAGACACCTTTGACATCCTGGACCGGTAAATTCATCGCATCGCCCTGAATAATTTGTACGTTGGTTTCTGCTTTTAACGTTTCTTTCTGCCGGGCAATATGACGAGGGCTCCTCTCCACAATGATATAGCTAATTTTGGCGTAAAAATCCGGGTCTTCTTTTCTAAGCGTCGAAAGAATACTTTCGGCCAATCTTCCGGTTCCGGCACCCATTTCAACAACTTGAAAGACTTCCGGTTTATCTTTCATCGCTTCCCAGGTCTTTTTAAGTATAGGAATGATGAGCAACGCATTATTGACCGTATTAAAATCACTTCTGTCCCGCCTAATGATTCGCGCGTGTTTCCGGTAATACGCTTCATTGACAATTTCATGAAACCGCGAAAATGAAATCCGTTGATCGGGACTTTCACGAATTTCCTTTTGAATTTGAGCCAAAACTTCCTTATCCGGATTTTGCGTTAACCATCTCCGGCGGCGCGCTTCCGCAACTTGTTGACCTTTTTCCCGAATAAAACCTTCTCTTCTATTTTGTGAAAGCTTTCGCTCGAATTTCAGGAAGGTTTTGATTAACTGTGCCAACCGATCCTGAGCAACAACATCGGACTTGTTGCTTTGGATTTGTTTTTTCAAGTCCCTGAAGGCCAGGCTAAGAAAAGAATTCTCTTTCGCGTCCAGTCGATCAATCATTTCGGTCCACAATTGATTGGTTCTCCATCCGAAGCCTAAAGCTTTCTGGACTTCGCCCCAATCAACATCCAAAGATTCGTCAAATGCAGCCGAAAAAACCATCACGGCCCTCTGAAGTTCTGGATTTTGGCTTTCTCCAAACGCACCCAGAAAAGCATTCCAACGGCTTGCGATAGAATAATATCTTTCGCTGTCAAGAATTCGGCGATAACGTTTTAAATTCGTTTTAAAATTTTTCTGCTCGCGCGCTTGAGTTCTTAGATCTTCGGGCCGTGCGCCCCGCGTTTCGGCGCGGCCGCGGATCACCTGTTCAAGCGGTTCCCGCTTAATCTGGCCATCCACCAGTGAAAGCACAACCCATTCGGGTTTCCCATTCACCAAATCATGAATGATCGGTGCGCCTTGATACTTCAAATCAATCGCGCCTGATGCGACCAGTTTTTCTAATTTTTTCAATTGGTCTGTATTTTCATCGATCTCAACGGTCACTTTTGCGTGCGCTAAATCTTTGGCATTTACGCGGTCTTTGCCTTCAAAATAACGAAGCGCATCTAAAGCAGTCGCTGATCCGCCGACGCGCACGCCAAAAGTTCCATCAGGATCAATCTTTTGAACTCGGTCGCGTACATCAAATAAGAATTTGTCAAAGGCCTCGCCTTTCAGAACATCTCCATTTAAAACCGCAACAACTTCGTCTCCGCCCATTCGCATCAAGACTTTGCCGCTCAATGTTTTTCCTTGAGCTTGATATGCAGCTTCCACGGCTTTTTGGACTTCGACCAAAATCTGGTTTCTTTTTTCCGTTACTTTGTCAGCCGCTTTCATCCAGGTCTCTTGCAATGCATTCACGTCTTCAATCTCGCCCGTCTGAGCATTAATTCTGATTTGCTGAAGTTCGGTTTCAAATTCGCGGATGTTCATCGGCCCCATTTTGATCACGTCAAGACTAAGATAAACGGGATTTTCAATTTTCGTCGCTCCATCATGAAAAACCGGGGTCGTTACGGCCATTCGGTTTCTAGCGTCGGTCGTAATATATTTTTGAATTAGACCAAGGTTGGCAGGATTAAAGAATTTTTCAATCGCTTGAGATTTCTCGGGAGTCAGCCGACCGCCCCGCTTCAATAGCCTTCTGACATCTTGAAGGCCGACTAATAACGTTTGCACTTCCCGCGCTTCCCGAACCGCTAATTCAAAATCAATGTTCCATTTTTTAATGTAATCTTGAAGCCGCAAAATTTCGAAATACCGGACCGCAGCTTGAAAGATTTCAGGAGTTGAAAAGTCACTTTCCTTAGGATTCCCGCGCAACAGATTGACGACTTCGACATTAAGATGAAAGATCCCGTCTTCTGTCCTTCCCAAACCGGCAGCTTCGAGCGTTTTAATTAAACCGAACAATTCTTTTAAAATATTTTCGTAATTGGAAAGGTGAAATTGCGCAATCTCAGGCGACCACCGCTCAAGCCGTGAAAGCGTCAGCGCTTGATGCGCTTTGATGTCGGCGATGAGTCTCGATCGGTCCATGTCGGCTTTGTAATCCCGGCCGATATTACTAGCTCCGAAATGAATGTCAAAGAGGAATTGGTTTTCGTCATCCAGATTGGTGATTCCCTTTGCGGCGAGTTCTTTTGGGTGTGCTTCAAGTGCTTTTCGAAATGGATTTTCCTGCTCAACTTCTTTGCCGTTGACCATAACTTTGACCGTTTTCTGGCGCAGCACCGCGCTGATCTGTCTCTTTAATTCATTAATCACCTGATACTGCATTTGGACCGGCAAAATATGGCGCTTCGTTGAAAAAACGTTTTCCTTGTACGTGTAGTAAAGCCCTGCCCCATTGAATTGGACCAAAGCCAGCAATTGTTTTAATTTATCTCTCACGATTCGGTGCAATTCGTTGGTCAGCGTTTCGCCAAAAACCGTATTTAATTCTTTTTGGCCGAGACCGTCCGTTCCCGTCCCGGGAATTTCAAAGAATAGAACAGAACCGCGGTCGAGCGGCATTTTGGAAGGATTTAAAATACTGGCAAGTTTGTTTTCCTGCGCCAGCACGTCCATCAGCATGTCAACATCGGAAAGAGACAATTGAGAGGTGCGTTTTTGGAGGATTTCTTCAAGTTGCCGGCCGGTTGCTTTGCCTCTCAAGATGCCTCCGAAAACCGTTCTGTTGTATTCGGAGCTCATCCGGCGCTCCGTTTCAAAAGTGCTTTCTACTTCGCGCGTTTCGGCGCGGCGCTCAGCTGTTTTCACTAATTCCGCAAGAGTTTTTGCTACATTGGAATCAAACCAGCCTGTTTGTGTAGTTGGATCATAAACATGGGAGACAATATCGTTGGCTGCTTCTTGATAGGTCAAAGTTTCTTTTTGTGCCCGATAAGGTCTGGGTTCGGTCCGGCCAACAAAATAATCAGCAACCGCTAGAATTTTTCCGAGGAGCGGAATGTTTCCGCTTCCAAGCTGGGACGGATAACCGGTCCCGTCTTCTTTTTCGTGATGTGCCCTGGCAATTTGGCGAATATCTTCAGGAACTTCATATCTAATGAAATATTTTTCTGCGTCGGTTACATGAGCACCTATCATTTCTTTATCTTCTTCAGAAAAATCTACTTGCTTCTTGTTTAAGGTTTGATAAGGAATATCCACCTTGCCCAAATCATGAATGAGTGCAGCGAATTTTAATTTTTCAATTTCTTGGCTTGAAAGTTCCATTTGTTTCCCAATCCATTCCGCAACAAGAGCCACCCGATTTTCATGATCAAGCGTCCAGCTCCTGTTCTGATCAATTCCATCCTGATCTATTCCGACAGAATCTTTTTGATAAATCTCATTTTCAAATGCCAGGATCTGTTTGAATTTTTCTCCGTAAGGGCCCTGCTCTACTTCTGAGATGATTTGTGCTGGGCTTTTTCCGACTAAGACTTCAAACTGCGGATTTTTTTCTAATGTATGGATCCCGGATAAAGCAGCTTGGCCTTTTTGACTCGTCCGCGTCTCCGCGCGAGCTTTGTTTTGAGAAATATATTCTTCGAGCGGCTTACGGAATGTTGCGTCAGGAACCGCGCCTTTGTTTAAAGCTGTGGCCTGATCTTCAAGAAGTTGTAGCTCCGTCAACAAAGCTCTTGCTTGTCCCACTTTTCTGCCAACAGGAGTCAACTCATCTTTCTGAAATTTGTCAAATGCGGCACGAAATGCTGATAGTCCTTCGGCAAATTGTTGTTCTCGCGCGACAATGCTTTCGGTGTCCTCAACAATTTCAACTCCTGATTTTCGCCGCGCTTTTGGCTGCTTAAAGTATTTATTTAAACTGCGAATAAGTTCTGTCTTTTCGTCCTCACTTAACCGGATGCTGATTGTTGCCCTGCCAACCTGTCCATTTGTCAGATTAACGTTCAATCCATTTCTAGCGGTATCATGTTGGACAATTTCCTCAACATCTCCGCCAAAAGTTTTTTCTAAATTTGTAATCGTTTCGATTAAACGTGCTTTTTCTGTTGTTAATTGTTCCGGCGGCGCGCGTGTCTCAGCGCGGGCAAAAACTTCAGCGCCCGCGTTGATTACGTAATTAATGATTGCAATTCTGTCTTTAGCGGAACGTTCGGTGCCTTTTCCATCAACTCCGGTTCCCCAAATCAGCGCCATTACTTTTTCGGCCGCTCTGACGACCTTGCCCGGTGAAAGTGTCCTTTGGTAAGAATCGTTTCCGAGATCGGGAATGTAGTGGGATAAGCCCAATGGTTGAGTTATCGTGTTTTGATCTAAATCCTTCAACTCATCCATAAAAGCGCCGAGGGCTTCAAAGCCGTAATCATCTGAAACACTGGCGTACTCAATCATTTTCGTTTGAAGCGCCACCTGCTCATCTTTTGACATTCCTTCCGGTAATAGAGCACTGGATGAAATTTGATACGTTAGATATTGCTGATCTATCGCGCTCCTAAGCGCAGCCGGAGCGTACCGATCAAATTCTTCTTCAGGTAAAGCAAAGTCGCCCGTTTTTACTTCATTCCAATACTTTTTAAGAGCTTCAACAAAAATCGACTGAATGTTTTCGTGATTCAAATGAGCCATGCTTCGCAATTTAATGTAAGGTTCCTGGAGAAATTGAGGAACGCGATCGACTTCATCTCCCGCTAAATATGGAAGATTGCTTTCATAAACAAGAACATGTGCTAGATTGAAAATCTCCTGCTCGAACTGACGCGTCTCAGCGCGTTTGGTGGAAGTTTGAGATTCTTCGGATTGGGACGGCCCAACAAATTCGAGATTGAAAATTTTGTGGCCGTCTTGTTTTTCGGTGACGGTTAAAGTTACGGATTGATTGTCCATGGGGAGCGAGAATTTTGAGGCTCCAAAATGAAGACGGTTTTTAACTTCGTTTGCGATTCTGGAATCTCTACTTTCTTTGGAAAGAGTAATTTCGCCTTTGTCAACGGGAGCAATGAAAAATGTTTCAGCCCCTATCGGTATCGGCTCATGACCTGGATGAGACATAACGACCTGATTTCCCGCTTCACCCAAAAAACCATGGGCCGCTCGCAGAACAACATTGCTGGGTCCAATGTTATAGTCACGAGCGAGTTTATCTCGTTCTGCTTTAATCAAACCCGGAATGGCGGCGCCGCTTAAATTTGATTCTGGATCAATTGCTTTAATAAGTTCCTTCACACCTTCGATAGTCACCGGATAAACATTCCGCGTCTCGGCACGAGCCACAGAACGTACAATTTGAACCAATAGCTCTACCGCATCTTCCAAAAGATGCCGTTGAGTGACAAAATTATTTATTTCAGATCTAAGATTCTCGTCACTGCTTTCCCGAGCAAGTTGCAACCAACGCTCAGCGAGCGCCGTATCAATGAAAGGTCGTGCCGGCCTCGCAACTGCATTCTGCAAAAGTCCCACTAAACGATCCGTTTCGTTAGGCACTGGTGGTATTTGTGCTTCAGGCGACACTTCCGGAATTGCAGTTTGAGGAATATTTTTTTGAGAATATCGTTTCAGGAAATCTGGCAAGGATTGATCTAAAACCGTATTAAGCAAGTCGCGACCGCGAGCATTTCCAGGCACATACATCGGTGCGGGCCGTCCGTCCGGAAGAATTAAAAATCCCTGTGGTGTTCTTTTTACTTTTAAAGATTTTTCTAAAATTCGCAGCGCATCACGCACAGCTTCCTGCCGCGCAGTTTCTCTGGCTTCACCACTCAAACGGGCAGTTCGCTGATCAACAATGCCTTGTATGAAAGCTTCAAAAGCACGGTCCGGATTTTGCCAATAAACGGGTGCTCCCGCACTGGGTTTAGCGGGATCCGGATAATACATCGCCGAATCCATGGCCAGTTGAATCGGCAAAAATTCTTCGGGATAAATGATTCGTCCTGTCGTAGACACAATTTTGACTTCAGGCCGCCCTTCCGCGTCCCGTTTCAATTGGCCGTTATCTTGCAAAGCAATCACAAAAGGACCATCATTAATTGCAAACACGCCCGTTCTCACAAATCCGTTCTCGAAATCACTGAGCGCAGTTCGCATGCGTGCAATTTCGGCCCAAACATCTTGTGATTCTTCGGGGCTTAATGTCACAGCTTCATAGGGACGGTCTGCCGATCCCCAAGAACGAATCACTCGAAATCGAAAACCATCTCGGTTCGCGATAACACCGGATTCCATGTAGCCTTCTACCCATTCACCAACCATGATGTACAGCGGAAATCGTTTTTCTTGATTGAGCTCTGGAAAGTCTTTAGCCAATTGGGAAATTTGATCTGCCGTCAAAGCAGGTTCCATGCTTGTAATGATGTCGACTCGCATAACTTTATTCGGAAGTCGGGCGTGCCAATCGGCCATCACGTAAAATTCCGTGTATACTCTTTGATTCGAAGGGCTAATAATCATGAATGGTAACAATTGTTGATAAGGCGAATCCCACCTGAGTGCCGAAAGAGCACTTCCTTCCCCGGTAATCGGCCAGTATTCTTCCGGTCCTTGTGTAAACTCGGGTTCACCTCTTCTTTGAATTACTTGATCAAGAATAACCGCATGTCCTCTCGGTAAAATTGGGCCGTAATCTTTAGGCACATCAACAGCGAATAGATGCGGCTTCGTTTCATCCTTCAGGTAAACCGACAGCCTGTTCACTTGCATGAATGCGCCTTCTTTCCTCACCCATAATTCTAATTGTCCGATTTCATCAACCGATACTCGGCGATTCAACTGCATCGACAAAATCGCAAGCAAGTTTTGATAAGTCCAATGTTGGTTTTGCACAGGAAGAAAAAGAGAACTAAGCCCAAATCGCAAGGTCGTGTCAAAATCCGGAGCGGGTAAATTCCCGAGGGACGGATATTGTGATGCAAGTTTCGTTGACATGCTTGGTATGCCATGCCCAAACATGCGCTCTCCTTGTGCTTCAATGGCACGGCGTTCCTCGAGCGTATAACCCTGTCCGGTTGGGTTTTCCCCAAATCTGAGCACTACATCAAAAGGATGTCCGAGCATTCCAAATTCGGCTGATGTAAATGCGCGCGTTTCAGCGCGTTTATAGACGAAATCGACTTGTACATTCGCCTGGCGATGCTCTTCAATGAAACCGTTTAAGCGATCTTGCGATTCGGGAAGATTACTCCATTGAGAAACTAATTTTGTTCTTAACGTTTCAAGCGTTTCTTTCTGAGAATTGCTCAAAAGAGAGCTGGAAAGCGAAGAAGTTTTTTTATTTCCGGTGATTTTAGCGAACAAATTCGAGAATAAGTCAAAACCATTATCATCACCTTGAGTGAATCGCACCAAAGCTTGTAAAATCTCGCCGTCACTTCCGCTTAAATTCCATTCTATCCGAGACGGAAGATCATTTTGTTTTTCTACAAGAAGATCAAAAACTCGATTGAGCAAGAATTCAAAAGCTTCCAAGATGACGAAATCGCCTGACTTGACATTTGCACGGCCTGTTAATTTCGCCGCGGCTTTTTCGGCCGATATCGGCTTCCCTGTTTTTAATTGTTCGCGTTTTACATCATTAATCGAACGCCCGTTTTCTAAGGGTAATTCTAAAATGAAGTCGACCATATCGTTTTCCTGGTAAGTATTGAAATTAATTTTTGCGACGGAAGCCATACCGTGTTCGGCGTCGCGAATAGCGTTAATATCTGCTGAAACTTGAGAAGACAGTTCTTTGGGCGGATCTTCGGAATTAATATGATTTACAAAATTGGGTTGGCCGGGAAGTATGATTTCTCTTTTTGCATACAGAGCCGCAAGCGCGTGGTAAAACCGAAATGCGGCGTACTTAGAAAAAGATTCGCTGCTCGCCGCAGGCATCGCCACTGAACTCACTCCCTGGTAAGCCATCTGCAATGTTTTGCTTCCATCAAAAAATTGCTGCCGAACCCACAGCGGTAGTTCGCGGAAAAAGAGCTCTGTTTTTTCCGTGTAGAGACTCTTGGATGTTTGATTAACCTGGATCAGTAAAAGCAAAGCCAAAAATTGAGATTCATTATTTTTATAGTGCTGCCACCGTTCGGCAGAAATGTTTTGATTGGCATTGAGAAGCTTTGCGTCCTCTTGAATTTGGCTATCATCAACCGGCCATTTAAAAAATGCTTCTGGATCCGAAAGAAATTCTTCATAAGAAGGCAAACCGGGAATCTCCAATTCGCCGCGCCGGTAAGCCGCAACAGCGCTTTTCATGATCACGGCGGCAACATCGCCGTTATGATCTTCAGGATATAGGATTGCGGTACGGGCTTCGGTAACGGGCGTTCCCTTTTTAAATTCAAAATTAAAAGCCCGCTGTTTCACCCAACCTTTGAGCCAGTCGGGTACGTGTCTGAAAAGTGAATCGTCTTCTCCTGTATCTTGAATATAAAGTTCATCCACGGTAATGCGGTTAATTCGGCGTTCACTCGTCATCATCTCAACTGAACCGTGAGTGGCTAAAGAAGTGCGAACATCTCTTACCGGAAAAGCGCTTTTCCCGTCTTTTTTATTGAACACAATATTGACGTCGCTCACGGAACCGACGTACTTACTAAAGAGGGCGCGTAGTTGTGCGTCTGCTAAATAAATATTCGCACCCGCCGTTTTTTCATCGACAAATTTAATGCGTTCGATTAAAGTGCCCTTATATTTTCCTTCCGGATCATCAAAAGACTCCATTTGCAACACTTGGATGTCCGTTACATTCTGCGTTTCATCACGTTTGACGGCCAGACGAATCGTATGAACAATTCCATCAAGTCCGATCCGAATGTACACTTCATCCGCATCCGCATAAATCGTGTAATTGCCAACACCAAAAAAGCCGGCCGTGGGGGTGGGAATTAAATAATCTTGAATTTCGGTAAGAATCGCGCCGATTTTGTCTTTTTCGGTTTGTGACGAAAGAATGGCTTTGAGCTTATTTCTGAGTTCAGTATTATTTAATTCTTCTGGTTTAATAAATCGCGAAAAAATTACATCCAGTTCATCTTCCATCAACTCTTGCTTTAAAGCGTTTCTTGAAATATCTCTGGCGTTTTGGATCAGTTCCCGGATAAAAACCATGCGCGTCTTATCTTGCCGTGACACGGCTTCAAGAACCTTGGCATGTGACCGGGGCTGCTTCCCCTCTTTTGACATTTCAATAAGAATTTGTTTCAAATCAGATAAATCCAAAGGTTTTTCTCCGTTGCTACTTAAAACTTCCTCAAGTCTTGTCCGGATTGATTTCGTAGTCGCTTTGGGCGGAAAATATTTCCGGATCAAGGTATCCAGAGACATTCCCACATGATCTTGAACGCTTGTAATCCAGCGCAGTTGTCCAGTTTCATCGCGGTTTAAAAAGCTGCGAACATTGATTTCTGGAATTTCGTCCAAATTTTCGAGTGCGCCGGGAGTAACACGAGTTTCGGCTCGCTTTATTCCGGCATCTACAAGCCTCGCAAGCGGAAATCCTTCCTCATTATTAAATCTCGGATTGATATCTTCAGGGTTTAAAACAGCAGTTCTGTTTAATCCTTGTGGTTCATTGCCTTCTTCTTCAAACAAAACTTCTTTACCCATGAGATATTCCACAAGCGTCCGAAGAGGGTACGGGAAAATTTCATCCAGTTTCTCCAATTCGAATTCTCCTGTCGCTGCCTCTAAGCGATGCATTGAATCGATTCGTTTTTTATGGGAAATCTCTTCGGTTTCTGTGAGATGTTTGGAAAGTTCGATTGCAAGATCTAAATTACTTTGGGCTAATTGAAATAGACGCCCGACCATGGAATCCGGATCAAAGAAAATGGGCCTCGTGATATCAGGAGAATCTAAAATGATTTGTTTGTTATGTTCTAAAATTTGTTCAGCCAGATCAAAAATGGGAGCTAAACGATCCAAATCTTGATTCTCATGGGCTTGAGCCAGTAAATTTTCACCCAAACGACGGGTGCTTGGAGTAAGAGACGGCCAATCATGCAGATAAAGATACAGAGGAGAAAATTCATCTATCGTCCCAAAAATTTTTCCTTCAAATGCATAATTTTCTCTTAACATGTAGCGATTTTTATTTGGAAAAATGTAGTCAATCAAAGGCCCGGGAAGTTGATAACCATGCTGAAAGTAATCGCGGTCAGCCAGAGCTCCCTTATGCATGCGGTGTATCGAAAAGTACTGATTCAAGGATATTTCTTCCTTGTCCGGAAGAATAAGCCCTATATAGTCAATTGCTTGGGAATCCTGAAATCTAAATTCTTGTTTTTTTTCGGTATTAGGTGTCCAAACACGGAAAAATGTTGCCAGAAAAGCCAGTTCCGCATCCCGTCCTTGGGTTTGATGATATCGATATAAATTTTGAAGCAACGTTTCATTTTCAGGTGAAACTTTGTTTAAATCAATAAAACGAAGATAATCTTTTCTGCCTTTAAATACATGTTCCCGGTTTGTCCGATAAAGCACTTGAGTCACGGTCTCAAAAATTTGTCTCACCGGTGAGTCTTCTGAAAGATTGAATCGTTGAAAAACCTCATTCATGTAAACCAAACTCTGTTTGTAAAATAAATACTCGCGGATTAGACCCGTGAAGAAATTAACTATTCGTTGGGCAAGCTTAATCGGAAAAGCAAATGGCCATACAAAAACAAACTTCATCGACGCCACAAATAAATGCCACATGATGGGAAAAGGAGATAGGAACAGAGATTTCATCATTTCTTTAAAAGTTTCGCGAATGATTTCCCATCGACCCACGAGATTTTCATGGAGATTAATATCCCAAGGTTCTCGAGCCCAGTGTCCCGTAATTTTTTTGTTCTCGTCAAAATTCGTTCCTACGCGCTTTAATCCGTCACCGGTATCGAATAGAATTCCGAGAGCGTCCTGATCATCTTTGTTGGTTGAAAAATGAAACATAATGCCGGCCTTTTCGTCAATTTCATCATTCAATTCAACAATGCTGTTATAATTTTTATCGGATAAGTCCGCTTTTCGAATTAAAACAAATGGGATTCCCAAATATCCCGCAATCAATGCTTTGACCGTAACAATCGTTTTCGAATCTCCTCTGATCATTTTGCCTTGTTCTAACGCAGCAACGACCGCCTGTGCGGCACTCGGATAGTTTGATAAATCCAAAGCGCCTTCGGCAGGAGTTGCGTTCACATCTGCGATCAAATATTTTTCGGTAAATCGATGAAGGGCATTGAATTTGTCAATCAAATGACTATCTTTACCGGTAAATCGAGAAAGGTCGACAGTCGCGTTTTTTCCGAAATAGCTTTGTAGGATGGTTCTTTCAGAACTGGAAATGGTTTGGAGCGGAATTCTGAAACCGATATTTTCGAAGGATTGTGCTTCGACAGTAACAACAATTTTGACACGCTCGATGTCCTGTTTAAATTGCAATTGCTCGCCCACGCGGGTTACTTTTTCTGCGCCAACAGCAACGAATGTCCCGTCTTTTTTCTGTTCAACAACTTCGATTTTGGAGATTGTTGTATCTTCAAAATTAAATAAGTCAAAAAGTTGCCCTTTCTGAACGTTGGCTTCTAAGGTAACAAAGGCCGCCCTTCCTAGATCTTTGTTCTTTTTTAAGGCAGCTTTTTTAATTCCATTGAGACTTTCCCAAGCTCCGTTCTCAGTCAATCCATAATAGTTCTGGATTAAATCATAAGAAATCAATCTTTCGATTTTTCCCGCCCGAGTTTCCGATCGGCTGCGTTTGTCTGGCTGTTGCAAACCAGATTTACTTTCTGGATTTCTTTTTGTGCGTCGGGCCTTTTTATCCTGACGGTTTAAATCCTCTTTTGCTCTTTGATAAAATCCATTAAATATAAATACGGCCCCGCCGAGCACGATAAGAGTAACAGTGCCAATGAAAACGATTGCTTCACTTTTTCGCTGCCAATCAGGATCTGAAAAAATGTTTGTTTCTTTCTGTCTCTGTTCAACTTTTTGGGGCGTTTTCTCAGGCTGGACCTGCTGAGGCTGTTCATTTTTTTGCTCTGTCTTCGCAGCCCGCGGAACTTCTTCAGGCGCCGCTTCTTCAATGGGGCTTGTTGTCACATTTAAATATTTTGTCGGTTCTAAAATTTCCCAATAGGGACGACCTTTGCCCAAATCAACAAACGCAACACCTCGGGCGTGTGCCATTTGATAAGTTGAAAGAATTCCGTTTTCGGACGGATGAATAACGTCCACATAAACAAATGGTATTCCCATGTAACCAAGCGCATCTTCCAGGGGATCGCAAACATTCCCACAAACAACTTTTCCTTTTTCCCCGTTTTTCGTTTTTTCGTAAAGCGATTTGGCGATGCTGGAATATCCGTCTCTGGTGATCGCATTTTTCGACCTGGCATAAAGATCGTATTCCAAACGTTCGGCCACAAACTTGATGGCCATTTGTAATTTTTCTAAATCTGTTTTTGTTTCAAATCCTTTGAATTCATCCCCAAAATATTTGGCAAAATCAGCCGCTTCATTAGTAGGTAAATTAAATCGAGGAATTGATATTTCTAAGTCCCAGGGATTGTACATGTAGATCAAAACGGAAGCTTTGATGTGTTCGATGTCGCCGGCTGCTTGTTTGAAAATAATATCTTCGCCGTCGCGAGACCAGTGAACGGTTTTGCCCGGAATTTCATTTCCTTCAGCGTCTGTTGCTATAATTTTAATGTCAGCATCGTTGATAATTCCGTTCTGATAATTGTAAAGCGCGGAACGACCTGCCGGTGCGTCACCCCAAACGGAGACTTTTATCGGATCATTTGGATTAAGTGGTTGCGCTCCGGGACGGACCGTCTTTTTGATTCCAGAAACAGGTATCCAATTACCATTTTGATCAAATTCAGGATAATAAGTCCGCACAAAAGGTTCGATTCCATTATCGGAGTATAAAGGATTTTCAACAACGCCATATTCCGTGGCCGCTTCAAACGTTCTTCCGTTGCCGGCCAACACATCGCGTCCGTCGACTCGTATGATCGGAACCGGACCGCTTTGTACAGGCCTGCGATTCTGTTCAGAAAACGGTCCCCTCGACCACCTTTGGATCGCTCTTGGGGCTGAGCCAGGCGCGACCAGGTCTTCAACATTTTGTCCCGGGACGCGCGTGGGCTGGATAATCTGTGGACTGTTCGAAGGAATGACTTGAAGCTTCACCTCTTTTTTCGGCCGCTCGGATTTTGGAATTGAAACAATGGTTTTTTCTTCAAGCTTAACTTTTTTGGGTTCAGGCAAAACCAGTTTTGTTTCTGGCGCGATTTGATCTTCTACAGTGACAATTTCTTGGTCTTTACTGGGTGTGAAAGAAGAAAAATTTCTCGGAAAGAAAAGAGCGATGAGCACAATGAAAAGGATAGGGGCTGAAATCCAAAAACGGTTTTCTGAAAGCCAACTGAGGAATTTTGTGAAGCGACTTTTACGTTTTACTTCAGCGGTTGGTGCGGGCGGTGCTCTTTTTGGCATAAGCTTTTGCAACGCCTGTATATTTTTAACAAATAAATCATGAAACAAGGCGGGACTTCCCTTGCGCTGCTCATTGTATGCTTGACCGTCGATCAAAATGGCGCCGCTGCCATCAAAAGAAACCCAATTCATGACTCCAAGATTTTCTTTTTTTGAAAATGTCCATGTTGTTGCATAAACCGGCACTTGCTCAATAAGTTCTTTCAGTGACGGATCTTGTTCGGTCATGGCTTTAAGAACCGGCTCCTTAATTTTGACAACGCTGTCGCCGAGATCCGCCAATTCGAAATCAAACAACTGACTATCTAAAGGAATGAATGCCGAGTGATCAAAAAGCCTCCAACCATGAGATGTTCCCGGAGCATCGAGTTGATTGGGTACCAAAATCTTCCCATCCACTTTTCCATCTTTCATTTTCTTCTGAATTAATTCCTGAGTTTTCTGCCGTAGGTATTCCATTAAATTCTTATTAAATTCGGGGTCTTCACTGAGAAACTTCATGTTTTTAGGATTTTGATCTTGTATCGAACGAATGTAAAGTGCGAGTGAATTAATTTGAGCAAATCGGTTAGGAACATTATTTTGAGCATCGGTTAAGCGATCGATTATTTTTTGCATACCTCTGATGGCCAAAGAATCAAGTTCAAGAATGTTGCCGGAATTCGGATACGGCGTTCCGGGAGGAAAATCAATCACAAGTTCAGAAATCAAATTCAGCCGTTCATTTCCGTCATTTTGAAATGTTGCTATCCGGTTTCCGTTAATCCAAGCTTGTACGCTTGTTCTCCGACCGGTATTTTTTAAAGCAAAAACTTTTGTGCTTTCTGGCTGTCTGGCTCTCACCTTTCTTCTTTCCGCTTGTTGTGCGGAATTTTCAAGCAAGAAATGCTCAAGCACTTCTCTGAGTCCCATCCCCAGACCGGAATCTTGAATAACATAACCATCTTTGGTGATCAAAATCTGAACGCCGGAAGTTTTTCCGATTACATTTCCTCCCGCAGGACCGGTGTAATTGTAATCTTCAGGACGATTCACCTGTTCACCATTCACAATGACAGGGCCTTGCGTATTAACCCTGACTTTTCCCTTGAGGTAATCAATTGCTTCTTTGGCTCGCGTCGGCGTATGAACTGTAATTTTCGTTCCGGATTCAGAACCAACGGCTTTCACAAATTCATCATCATTGATAAATTCATAACGCATGACAAATGCCGGATCGTAGAGCCCTGTCTCTTGCTTTTCACTCCCTTTATTCCAGAATGTAACCCTGACAGCGCGGCCGCCTTTCATATGGGTTTCCACCACCGCGTAATCCCTGCCCGCTTTCAAAGCGCCAATCATTTGAAGTGAGCTATCGCCGTGTTGTCCGGATTGGAGCGAGGCAGAAAGCACATTGCCTTCCTCATCCAAACTCCAGTCCAAGCTATTTTTAACTAATTCATGCATGGCCTGACGCGGGTTCGCTTTATTTCGAAGCGTATCGACCCGTTCCGGTTTCAACTTTTCAAAAGGAACCGGACTTGACAAATGTTCGGCCATCGCGTCAAAATCGTTTTCAGGGATGTTTTCATAATCAATTTGAGCACCGTCATTTCGAAGTTGCTCAATCAGACTGATGATCTTTCCTACGTCAAAACCCTCCAACTTTAATTCATAAGGCGAAGCCACCGATGAAGGACTCACTCGCGTCTCAGAGCGGGCAATATTATCTAACACCTCTTGCGGAACAGGCTTTTCAGCTTTGATCGCTTCTTCAATGAGATAGCGATAGGGATCAAAATTGTCATCGAAGATCGGCGGAATAGCGCCCAGAATTGGCAGCGGGCCTTCCTTTGGTTCAAACTCATCTCCTGTTACAGCAGAAAGAATTTTTTCGCCTGCATCTACATATCCCGGTGTTCCTATAGGCGGCAGACCTATATCTGTGCGTCTAGCATAAATGACGGAGCCGCGTTGTTCCGCTGGAAGCCATTGCCGCCTTTGCGTATATTGCCTGGCGCTAACATAGTCACGGGTAAAGTCCGGCGCTATTCCTGCGCTTCGATTTCTAAATATTGTGTGATTTGTAAGAATGGATTGAACCTTATCTTTGGTGGGGACGCCATGAAAAACGATTTCACGTTCAAATTCTTCTCTTGTCATTTGCCAAACTTCCAATCGGGACAAGTCCCGTGGTTTTTTCTCATCCCGCGTCTCAGAACGCTTTAAAGCTTGCCAGCCCTTTCCCTTGATTGAGCTGCCATTAACCGATGTTCCGTTTCTACTATCACCATCTCGAATTTCCCACGTATTGATTTCGGAATTAAACCTTGCAACCGCATGCCTTTTTGACACGGTATCTCCGCTTATATGAAAGTGGGAGGCCGAATCCGAGTTTCTGCCAAAAGTGACTTCGCCGACGTTGGGCTGAAATTCTCTTTCATATCCCGGAATTTTCACAATTAGATTGTTGTTTTCATGAATCCTCATTTCAATATTATTCCTGCCCATATTCACAACATTTTTGAATCCGGCAGGCGCCGCGGATTCTTTCTCTGCCGTAACAAAGTCTTTAATCAAACGTTTTGCCGCTCGCGCTCCGCTGAAAACCAAATAAAACATAGCGGCAATGCCTCCGGCAAATGGGACAAACGCGCTCAGAATCATTTTGAAAGTCCAATTATTTCCCGGAGCGAGCCAATCTAACAAAACACCGCCGATTAAAATCAAGAAAGAAACTGCAGCACCTGCCAACAATGCCCAAATAAAAGTAGATTTATCCATACGGCGTTCCTGAACGCTTGCAATAGATTCAAGCGTTAATAAAAAATTAATGAATTTTTCGACTCTTTCGTTAGGCCCGGACAAGGAATAATTCAAATCATACGTTCCGCGAGGTGTTTTAATATAAACATTGAAACTTTTGCTTCCCTGATCAGTCGCTCTAATGTGAATTGAGAAATCTCGAATCCAATTTTTTAATTTCGGAAATTCTGTTTCGTTATGATGATGCGCGGCTGAATTGAACGGCTGGTAATAAACGGCCGGATCACCGGGGCGGGAAAAAAGGTAATCCTCAAAACCGTTTAGAATTTTCTCGCGCTCATCCGCCGAAACTTTGGAAATATCTTTTGGAATCGACGGAAGCCCTTTTGTTTTCCTGACAGAATCATCCAATTCCAGTCCTGTTTGATCTGAAATGAATTCAGTTAACGGTATTGTCCTGCCATTTTTCTCGAAAGCCCGGATCGACAAAGCTTCCGGCGCGGCTTTTGGTGAGACCGCCGGCGAGGGCGCTTGAGATTCAGGCCGCTTGAAATTTGGGTCTGGTTTAATTTCCGGATCCAGAATTTCTAAAGTTCTGAGATTAATTTTTCTAATTTGGACGACTGCTTGGGTCTGTCCGACATTATACATAGTAATTTCCGTAACAATCCAAGGGTCGTCTTGATCGGCAGGAGTCACAACGGATGAAGCGGGTTCCATTGTATTTTCTTCAAGTGTAGCAAGCCGATCAATTCGCGCTCGATCCCGATACGCCTCAAGGCTCGAAGATTCATTGTCATGCAGATAACTTTCATAAGTCTCTCGCGGCATGACCGGACGTCTCTCATTGTTTTTTAACCGGGCATCGATATCAATACGAGCCTTCCCTTTCTCTTTTTTACGGAATTTGAGACCAATAAAACCTCCGTCTATATCTTGAACAAAAACTTCTTTATCGTTGTTCAATTTGGTAATCCGCGTTTCAGCGCGGGCCGGCTTAGAAATCCTTGTCACTGCATTATTGATTTCTTCAGAAGTCGGAAAACGAGTATTGTGGAGTAAAAAGGTTTTGAATCGCTTATCCAACATGAGTTGATCAAGAGATCTATTGCTTAAATGCATCCAAGTTTGATTAATGTAATTAAGAATCGAAGTTTTCCAATTGGGCGCCTGTAAATTTCTCGTATTCGTAAACGAAACAACTTTGTCAAGAGGCACACTGTCAGGAACGCCGATTACTTTCGTTCTTAATTTTCGTGGGAGCCTCCTTTGAATTTGTTTTAATGTTCCCTCAGGAACAAACACGGCCTCGATCTGAACGGGATTCAAAATATCAAAACCAAGTACAGCTGAATGTTCACCCGGCTCATCCACTCGCTGCGGCTCTTCATCAGACATTTGTCTGACCGTTTTGTCTGTGCTCAATAGAATCATGGCGCTGCTCGCGAGTCTCTGATTCAAAACGGAAGCATCGGTTTCAACGAGTTCTTTACGCGCAACATCATCTCGCTCTACCACAATTGTGACAGGTGACCGGTCCACATCTGCCCCCAACAGTGAATGGACCGTTGTCGATAATAATTGCTCGTATCCTTGTCGGGGCATATTGGATTTGATGTATTCTCCGGTTTTGTCTTGAGTTGTGATTTTACGAATTTCATTCGCGCGATCTTTTAAGTCGATTTCCGAAGCGGTGGCCAAAACCCCCTTTCGATCGGTTTGATAGAATTCAGGACTTGTGACGGCATCAGCACTTGGGGAAAAAACAAATTGATCTAGGGGTATGCCTAATTGATCGGCCAAGGTCTGGAGTTTTTTCGGAATTTTAAACGATCCTTCTTGGCTCTTTTGCCTGAGGCGGGTCGGGCTTAACAATCCATCTTCCAAAATCGATTGGATTCTCCAAGCCATCAATTCAGAGCGAAAATCTTCGGCAAGTTGTGCAATATCTTTTTTACCAAACAGATTGAATATGCTCCGCGTTTCAGCGCGGGCAGCGTGACCTGTTGGCGTTTCGCGTTCTAAATTTATAGCTTCTTCAATTTGCTTGTTAGTTTTTCCAAATTTTTCGGTGGCTAATTTCTTAAGTCTCCCGAGTTCTTGATGGTTTTCGTCGCTAGCTGCTTTTGTGATCAGGGAAATAATATTCAATTTCGATGGCATGACGACCGGAATTTCGTATATGTTCTTTACCGCATCTTCAAATGTTCTTACGTTACCAGTCAATGGATCAATTCCAAAGGTCTCTTCGGCTAATTTTTTCTTTTCCACTTCAATACGTTCTTTGATGCTACTTTTGTCCAATGCCGGATCTGAAAGGATGCGCAGTTCAAGATCTTCATTTTTTTTGTCCCATGCCCTCTTTGCCGTATCATAAACATCCCCTGTCACTAAAAATGTCACGGCTGAAAGACGAATTGCAATATCTGATCCCAATTTGTCGGCATCCGCACTAACCACATAAGCAGAAGCCCCATCGTAGGAATTGACGCTCGAGCCTTGTTCCTTAGTTCTTTCAACCATTGCTTCGACTGCTTTATGATCAAAGACAGCAACGCCACCGGCACGCTCACTTCCGTGTTTAAAATAGGTAAATGCTGTCTTGACGCCGTCAGTAATGTAAACGCCATCCCCAAACATCTGAGCTGCAGCCTTTACAGTACGACCTTGCTGATCAAGTTTTTTGCTCGATTTAAATCCTCCTACATCAAGGAGGCTGACTAACGTGATCGAATCGGTCTCGAATTGAATATCTCTGCTTTGAAACGATTCCGCGCGAGACCGCCCAAACCCATGAAAAGCCAAACTTTCCATCTGAACGCTTTGAAAATCCTTATCAATTAACTGCTTTTGGTCGGCCGACGATGCCAATTGATAAATTGCATTTCTCAGGTAAAAATCTTGAACGTTCATTCCCAGCAACTCTCGAAGTGACGAGTTTAGCTGCTCAGAAAGTTGCGGATCTCGTTCTAAGAAAAGCGTCAGATCTGAAACGAGCAACGATATCAGTTTAGAATTACCGGCAAAATCTTCATTCATTTTCAACTGAGTGAACACTTTATTCATATTATTGACTAATCCATCACGAACATTCGGATTGATTCCTTCCTTCATTGCAAGCAAATCGAGGCCCGATTTCATAATTTTTAGATCATCCGGATCCACAGACAGGGAGCGAAATTGGGCACGGATCTTCCAGTAACGGAGATAAGTCCTGAGCGATTGTTCCATTTGTTCACCTACTAGACGATTGACAGGCCGTCTTTGACCATAAAACGTTTGAGCTCCTTTAGATATTTTCCCGACTCCGGTTTTAAAAGCCAGGAGCCCCTGTTCCGGATCTGTGATGCGCAAGGTATGACCGTCTGATGGATCTAGCGAAATTTCCATTGTGTTGAAGTTCAAATCACTAATCACATGCCCAGACGAGTCTCCCCGCAGATCTAGGGCCACATCGATGCCGGATAACTTTTGAGCGGTTATATTCTGCAATAGAATTTCAAGGTTCCTTAATGCTGTGTAAGCAGCGGAATTTTGCTCCGCAACAACTTTTCTTAAATTTGCCTCCGAAATCTGCCCCTGTTCCATAATCTCAGCAAGATCCTTTTCAAATACCGCACGGATGGTCTCGTTGGCTGCAATCGTTCTAAATCGCTGAACACGAAAATCAATATCCGGCACCTTTTCGAACCGTTTCACAGTATCTTCAAGTTTTCCATCCAACGCCGGAAGAACAACAGCTGCAAGGTTGCTATCGAGAGACCTGCGGATTCTCGCGGCATATTCCTGAGCGTTACCGGAATATTGCTCCAGTTCGACTCCGGAAACCCTCATATCTTTTAAAAGAACGTCGTTGTCTTTTATCTCGTGCTCCTCCAAATCCAAAAGGGGAAGTTTCGCGATGACATTCCGCGCATTCCCGGCCGTGAGAGCTATGCGAAGACCTGCTTTGTGCGTCTGTTCGAGAAGCTTAAGCTGACTTTCAGACAATCCACTGCCACGACTTTGAGCCTCATTAAGTTCGTGTTCTGCCTGGATTCTTAACGCTTCGTTGTCTTGTTGCCGCTTGTCGGCTGCCTGTTTATGAGATGAGCGCCCATGTTTCGCTAATTCCGTCACGGCCGCAACCAGTTCCGAACCGTAAACCCCATCGCTTAAAACCGACGCAACCGTGGGTTCATCTGCAACCGTCAACGCTTCGTTTATTTTTTCGATCAAATAAGTATTTAATTGGCCATGCCTTAAAGCCAATGCTGTTGCTTGTGGATAACGTCCGTAGTTATAAACAAAGAATAAAACTTCCTCATGGCGTAAAATCTCATTGAACGCCTCCGAATTTAAGGCCGCTAAAATCTCGCCTCTTCTCTTTTGAGATGCGTTTCCGTAAAGAAGAATCAAATCCCCTAAATTGTCCGTCACGGCACTTTTCCCTTGCGTGATGGCTGTAAGTATATTTTTAATTTCAAATAGTTTCATAGCATCCGGATACTTCAGAATTTGATAAATAAAGCGTTCCATTCCAAGTTCTCTCAATCGCCCAAGGTACTCCATCACCACCAGTTTTCCAGTTTCCTCATCTTTTTTCATAAACTGAATCATTTTCATTTGGCTGAAACCGACGAGGCTGCTAAAGAGCTTTAAAAAATCCATTGCCTGATCAGCGTTCTGATCGTGAGTATCTGAAAGAGCTCGTAAAAAGTCGATATTGATAAGTCCGACTTTTATTCCCCCCGGAATATTCAGAACTTGTCGAAAATATTCAAGCACAAGATCACGGTTCATGTTCTCCATAGTTTTCACAAAGTTCATGTCTGCTAGGACTGCCGCTGAATCGTTATCTGAATTCGCGAGTGTACGGAAAAAATTGAAGTACAAATTGGTATCGTCTCCAAAAAAGGGCTGTAGTTTTTCCTGAAGGGCTGCCTCTAACTTTCGATAACCTGACGGATTGAAAGAAATTAATTGTCTTGAGTACGCAAGGTCTTCCAATGCTGACAATGCGACGCTGACAAATTCATCTTTATTTTCAATACCTCTAGATTCCGCAATTTGCGCCAAAGTTTCAAATAAAGTTTGAAGAGACCAAATGTGAGGGGCATTGATGGGATTGCCGTAGGGCGAAAGAATGGTGCTATATGTGATGAGCGACTGTTCGCCTACATGATCATTCAAGTACGCCATTATTTTGACAACGGACGGCACTTTGGCAGTATCAACCGTGTTTTGAGCTTTAGATTGTGCTACGTGTTCTTGATTGAGAATCCATTTCTCGGCAAGAATCATCATATTTTCGGGATTGTTAATATTTGATAATAGGTCACGCCACTCTCCTTGAAATAGCGCTCCTATTTGCGAAAATCTTTCAGACATTAACATTCGATAAAGTCGGTATGGAGAAACATTATCCGAGCGTTCAATTTGCACATAGGGAGTTGCTGGATATCGGCTTAGGTTAAGCGAATCAATCATGGATTCAACTAATGACAGATTTGAAATTGGAAAACCGTCATAAACGGCACTTACAAACTCGGCCCTGAGATTGACAGGTAATTGTTTCGCAGCATTTAAAACGCGAGGATCTCGAAAAGTTTCCAAACCGCCCTTTTCAAACAAAAAAATCAGTAAATTGTCACGGTTTCTCCATCGATCCGATCCGACCAGATAAGGAACAACCGACGCTAATATTTCAAATACCGCCGGATCCGATTCTTGCAATTCGAACCATTGTTTTTGAAGATTGATTTGACGTTTTTCAAGCGCCGCATCCGTATAGTGCCGAAGGAGACCAAAAATATTCGCTAATTCTTTCGGATATCCCATTTCCGCCGCTAGGATGACCGCTTTTACATTTGGATCACCATTTCTTCCTACATTGTTCATATCACTAGCTTCGAATATATCGTTTCTATCGGCCAATTCTCTTAGGTAAGCATTTATATCTTCCGCCGAATATCGATTACGGATTAACGCATCCCCCAACTGCTCCGAAGCTTGAAAAACTTTGCTCAGGAGATAAATATCAATACCATCCGGATAAGCATCTCGAATGGCCGGCAATCGTTTGACAAGACGAAAAAATCCATCTTTGGTCACGTCAAGGCCGTGATTCAAAAAAGCATTGAGCGCAGCTTTTTTTGCTTCATCTCCCATGCCTTCAAAAAGACGATCAATGATTGGCTTCGCTTCGGAACTTCCAGTGGCACGACCCAAGCGCCAGCGGTCTAAGGCGTTTCGCACTTGTTCTACGAGCCCAAGTTTTTTCGGCGCGCGCGTTTCAGCACGAGCGGATTGATTTTCCTGATCTAGAATTGAGACTTCGTTCCTAAGTTGTCCATATACCTTAGGGTTGTTATTTTTTAAATCACGTTCTTTGATCAGGTTTTGAATTTCTTCAATCTCTGCGGTGTTAATATCTTTTTGAGGAATTTCACCTTGCGGACCATTCACCATAGTTTTGAGCCGCTCAACCCCATTCACAGTTTCGAACTGAGGAATTCCATCCTGAGTCTCAATCATGACTCCAAAAACTATTTTCCCATTGCTGCTATAATGCGGCGTACCGCCCCAGAAGCGAATTTCTATTTCGCGAGTTGCGTTTTCTTCCTGATTAATTGATCTGCTTTGAAAAAGGCCATTTTTGAAATTGTCATTGTGAGTGAATTCGTGAAAAAATGTGAAAGCAGCTATCCTTTGCGCATTTGGATCTTTTGATTTGAGGGAATCAACGGTTCCCTGGTCTAACGCAATTAGTCCTTTTCCGCCCAGTCCTGCGCCGTGCATTTGTTGCGAGTCTGCATTTGGAATAATTCCAAAAACTTTTTTCCATTCGCCGGCTGCAAAGAAACTCGAAGTCTTGGAATCATTATTCTTATTCGCCTGTTGGATAATTTTATCAACTACGGGAGCCAAAATTTTGGCCAATTCTTTCTGCTCGGCTTCGCCCATATCTGAATAATATTTCACTTGAATATTGGATTTCGAAAAATCCTTTGCGGGTAAATATACGGATTGGGTTCCTTCGCCTCGGACTTTGTAACGAATACGCACGGTTCCCTTTTCTGATAAAGACACGGTGAGGATGATTGCGCCGGGATGATCGGTTGCGATTTGGCGCATGGTGTTATAAAGCTTCCCGGGATCAACGCTTTCAGGCAGAACATTTCCGCCGGTGATGAATTGACCGATAAAAGTTTGTTTTAAAGGAACCTTTGATTTAATTGCTGCTTCGATTTGAGCAATTTCAAACCGTTGATTCAAAACAGCTTCGCTGTCTTTACCATAAAATTTTTCGTAGAAATCCAGGGTCCGCTTACGAACTTCGATTTCTTCCGTCAACAGATCCTGCAATGCACCGGGACGGAGATGTTCATTCTCGTGCACAATCGCGGCAACCAAGTCAATCATGTCTTTTCTCATTTCCAAAAACATTTTTCCGATAATCATGGTCCCGTCTACTGTCGCCATCGCCGGAAACTGCGCCTGTTCGGCAATAACGATGTGTTTGGTCCATTGCTGGATTTTGGCGGAAACTTCGGGATCTGTTTGGCGAATGCGTTTTAAAGCATCGAGTAATTGATCTAAAATTGCGGGGTCGGTTGGTGCGCGAACAAATGATTCGTAAGAAACGCCCGGATTAATGCCGGTTTGCTTTTGAATGTCTTTGTAGAGCTCGGGTGAAATATTTGCCTTCTTAACAACTTCACGTAAAAATTCGACGTCGTCCCTTGCTGCCGGCAGAACTTCTTCCGTTCCCACTTGAGAAACAGCAGCCGGTCGTTCCCCAACCGGCGCGCCCGTCGTCGGAAAAAATCGGCTGGCCGCCAAACCGGCCGTGATCGCGGCAAAAGCAAGTGCCGCGCCCACTTTTTTATTCATCCGCGTTTCGGAGCGTTTAAGTATCCTAAGAATATTTTTTGCAGTATCTAAATATTCCTTATCAATCATCCGGCCTTCTCTGATCACTTTTTTTAATTTTGACTTGAGTTGACGAGTGTTTGTTATGCGGGCGTAATCATTCACCCCTCGACGAAAAGCTTCGGCATCAACCGGTTGAATCCCTGTTTTTTTGACAAAGGCAGCGTGAGTTCTGGGATTCATGCTCGCAACCCATTGATTCAGATAATTAGTGCGCGGAACGCCTGGATTGCTAATAAGATCTTCTGCCAATTTTTTGCTTTGAATGGTATTCATGGCATACAAAACAGAAAGCATCAGAACTTTGAGCTCCCTGCTATCTTTTGGAAAAGAATCTGTGAGTTCGTGGTAACGCGCAACCTTTCTCTGTCTTACAGACGTCGCTCTTCCTTGTAGCTTCTGGAGACGATCGCTTTCTTCAAGAGACAAAAGCCGTCCTTTGAGCTTATTTAAATCATTTTCTACGTTATCAAGTGCATCGAGGTCATCTTCAACATGCCCAGTTTTTGTTGTTTGACTTCTTCCTCTGTTTCCAATTACCTCTAAACGTTGTTCTACATTGTCTAGAATTTCTTTGGTTGGTCGGGCTTCGGAACGGGCAACTTCTTTTTCTCGTTTGGGTTGAGGAGTTAGATCGCGTTCATAAGCGCGCAACTGGTCTTCGACTTGGGAGAGTCTAAGACTCAGAAATTGAAGCAGCTTTTTATCATCATCGCCGCCGCCGTTAATCGGCTGTTTTAACGGTTGGTATCGATTTTGAAATTCGTTTAGTTCGCGTTTTACATTTGGCAAAACAACATCTATTTGATTTTGGACAAACGCTTGGTTTTTAAAATTCTCTCTGTCCTGCGGGCTTCGTGGAAGAAGCGCATCAATTTGGTCTCTGAGCGCAAAACCTTCGCGCAGACGATCAATCATTTGTTTCCGGTCATCCGGAGAAAGTTGATTAAGCCGGCTGACAACATCCAATGCGCGCGGTTCCAAAACCTCAGTGGCCGCCCGGGCTTGATTCAAAATAGACATTACTGTTTGCGGATCTTTACTCAAAAGATCATCCACAACATCTAAAACCTGACCAGTATTTTTCGGACTCACTTGTGTTAGGATTTCAACTGCTTCACTTTGTTGTCGATTAATGAGCGCAATGGCGACTGCCAAATTGGATGTCTTAACCGCATTCACCCGCTCAAGCAGTTGGCCGATGGAATCAGGCGTTACATTTTTGGTTTTCCAAAGCTCTTTGAGCCCATCTCCAAAAACTTGGATTTTTTGCGTGAGCAGTGATTCGATTCTTTGAAAATAAAGATTGAAAAAGGAATTCAGTTCCTCATCCAGGGCTTTGCGAATTGCATCTTCGGTCACTGGCTTCTGTGGCCTGGCATCTAACGGGCTTCCCTTTTCAAATTCTTTCCGGAGCGCCTGAACCAAAGCGTCCACATATTTCGTATAAGAACCGGCCTCCGTCACTTTTCCTTCTGCGATGGAATTCTGAATGATCCGGTCGCGCCATCTTTTCAGGTTCGGCGTCAAATCTTCCGGCTTCAGCGAGGCAGCCAGTTTGGATGCGTAATCCTGCGCAAGTGCGTCCCAAAGACTGCCGTTGAAATATTTCATGAAGCTCCGTTTTTCTTCCATCCCGTTCAAATAGACCGACCGGTCGGTGAATTGACTGATTTTCGGGGAGATCAAAACAAACGGCGTATTCGATTCTTTAAGCTGGGCCGTAATTCCGCTGACGTGATAACCGCCCGTAGCAACCAAAGCCACTTTTGCTTTTTCCTTTTTGATTGTGCCGGAAATATTTGCGTAGAGTACTTTGTCGCGCTGATCGGCCAATTGGTAAAACCGGTAATGAGGTTCGAAAAGCGAGTTCAGCGCCGAGGCGGAAGTCGCGACATCGGACTCAAAAAGTGCACCTGGTTTTTGATTTTTTATTAGGCGCCATTCTTCGGGAAGGATCTCAAGCTTCGCAAGTTGACGGAGAAGACCAACCGTATATTCATCGTGTAAAACTTGCCGGCCCGGTTCGGTATCGGGCAATTTGCTTCTGAGCTCGTTTTCCAAAACTTTCAATTCTTCAAATACTTTTGTACCCTGGATCGATGACATCGTCTGAGCGTGACGGGCCTGTGGTTTTAAAACATCCGGCGTTTCAAAGAAGAAATTAATTTCCTTCGCTATTTTTTCAAGATGTTGAACCAGCATACCCTGGCCCAAATGTCCGATCCGGTGCATCTGGATCATTTGGTTCACTTCCATTTGTTTTTGTTTGGAGAGTTTGGGCAGCGCGTTTTTCTGGAATGTCCGGATCAACTCGGTCGTTGCGGCATCGTAATCTTCCCCGCTGTAAGTCGTTTCATTTTTTTCCGCGTTCAGAATTTTAGCCAACTCCGGATAATTGTTCCAAAAACCGGCACCGTAAAAATTGGACAGAAATTTGAGGTACGTGATTAAATCAATATCTTCTTTTTGAAACTCTCGCGCTTTGGAACGAAACTTCTGTGCCGTGTCGTTTAACGAAACGGCTGCTTTTTGATCGAGCGTTTCTTGGATCTCAACTAAGCGCTGGGAAATTTCAGATTGTTTTTTAAGCGTTTCCAAAAATGCTTTTTTGTTCTGATCGTAAAGGGCTTGGTTTTCAATTCCAAAATACTGTGTGTCATCATCAAACAAAATCGCGGCCGTTTCGCCGCCTGAAAGATCGCCTTTTGCCAAATAACTGTTCATCAATTTTTCCTTCAGCTCCTTGGAAGGAAAAGACTTGAAGAACAGATTATCCAATTTCCCTTCACCGCCTTCCAGAAGCACCAGGGGCAAGTGAAATTCCCTCTGAAAATAAGCAATCAGGTTTTGGGTGTTTCGCTCTGAATCGATGTTGGAATGGGCGTTTTGAATATAGACGACAACCGTTTCATCCGGTGCGGCCGTAGGAGGAATAAAGAGTTCCTGGATCGTTCCGATATTATCTGGAATTTTTAACGTTCCGAGCGCTTCTTTGAAATTCAGATTAGGAGAAGAAATTGCAGTCGAGACGGGCTGCGCATAACTAAAATTTGTATTAAAGATATTTAAAAGTGTGAAAGAAATGAGCACAAAAAAAGCGATGGCTCGGAAGGAATAACGGTAACCTTTTTCCCCTTTATATTTTGTCACGGTAGATTTGGCGTTTTTTCACCTAAAAAAGTATACCTGGAGCCAAAGACGCCTACAATTATATAGCGAAACAAATTAGGAGAAAAAAAGACTTAGTTCGAGTGCTTTAGAAAGACGAATAAGGTGAGGTTACGAAGAAAGGACTAAATGAGCGAAACAAGCGGCATTAAAACCGGAGTCAACATTGACAACTGCAACACCCTGCGCACAGGTGTTTAACATCGTCAAAAGAGGCGCAATTCCCTTGAAATTTGCTCCGTATCCGACGCTCGTCGGCACTGCAATAATCGGTTTTGAAATTAATCCGGCCAAAACACTGGGAAGTGCCCCCTCCATTCCTGCGATACAAATCACGACATCGGCAGATTGAATTTCTTTCAGGTGATCTAAAAGCCGGTGAAGTCCGGCCACGCCAAGATCATAAAAACTCAAAACACCGCGGCCTAAAGTCTCAAGTGTAATTCGGGCTTCTTCGGCAACCGGAATATCACTGGTTCCGGCGGTCACAATTGAAACTAAACCTCGAGCGGCTTTTTTTGGGCGGTGATTGGTAAAGGCAATTTGGCCCGGTTTCGAATAGGAAAGCTTGGGATGCAGCCTTTTTAATTGGCGGAATTTTTTCTCTTCCAAACGAGTGACCAAAATGGCCGTGTCTGTTTTTCCTAAAGCACGGACGAGCTGGTTTAATTGACTGAGCGTTTTGCCAGGCGCGTAAACGACTTCCGGCAGGTTTTTCCGGATCGTACGGTGATGATCAAGCTTGGCAAATGGAAGCGTTTCATAGG
>OBEQ010201142.1_pt1 | contig 46326 bp, 39 predicted proteins | sample 1670901 | NCBI WGS metagenome assembly OBEQ01 (sample SAMEA104232315, study PRJEB22302) | groundwater metagenome | biome: forest; feature: aquifer; material: groundwater | place: USA | collected 2011-08-07 | depth 5.4 m
CGCACTTGCTGGGGCGGCAGATGCCTCTTCGCAGGGGGCCACATCCGGGGTGTCGTCGGCGCGAGTCATGGATAGGTTGACTCATGTCGCCGATTCCCTGTCAAGCTCTTTATCTCCGCCCGATACCTGGGCAGTTACCAATCGATGCCACAAATGGCCCGCGCAGCAACACCATCATTTTCATCCCCAGTGGTGCGCGCCAGCGGCGCGCTCTCCCGCCAGCGGGAGAGGGCAAGATCGGGGCGGTAAAATGTGTGCATCCCGTAGCGCAGGCGGGAGAGGGGACGTGCACCGCATCCTTTGGTCAAGATACTGAATTCATTGGATGATGCGACATTCTGGACTCCAGGAAGAGCCTGTTTCGACGGGCCTCCTCACCGTGCCCGGGTCATCACCTTCCAGGACCGTTCGATGAAGTCGGCGCCGCTGTCCGCCTTGGCCGTCTGGGCGGGAGCGGCGGTGTTGAGCGGCTCGAGATGGAGGGCGCGGGTCTTGGTGGCCAACTGATCGAGCCCAGCGTCGGCCACCAGCAGGCCGTTGGAGGCCTCCTTGGTGGAGATGTTGCCCAACGGCTTGGTCGAGGCCATCAGAACGATGCTTTCCTCACCGAACGGCGCGCCGACGCGCAGGCGGAACTTGTCGCCGGGGCCGGGCACCACATAGTCGGTTTCGGCCTTGAACATCGCGTCGGCCCGATAGGCGTTGGGCAGGATCTGCAACACGTTGCCGGCGACGTCGCGATAGAGCAGGCGGCCGTAGAAATCGTGGTTGCCGCGGATGCGGATCACCATTTCTTCGCCGTCGACGAATTCCTGGCTCTGGGTCCACACCCGCACTTCCAGCGGGGCTTCAGCGGCCAACTGGACGGGGGTGAACAAGGGGCCCGAGACCACTTCGCCGGTGGTCTGGTTGACGGTGATCTGGACCGGCGCCGCCGCCTTGGTCGGGTATTTGACTTCGGCGGTCAGGGGGATAGGCAGTTTGCCGTTGCTCACCGGAAATTCGCGGTAGTCGAGCGCCTGGACCACCAGATCCTTCGCCGGCACGTCCGGCACCTGCTCGCTGGCCAGCGCCAGAGCAGCGTCGACAGCCTGTTGCAGGCCCTGCTCGCTCAGTTCGGCGGCGGTCTTGCCGGCGGTGGGGACATGGACCATGACCTCGACGATGCGGGAGCGCTGCTCGACATCCGGTTCGATGGTCAGGGCGCGGGTGCCTCCGCGCGCCGGATCGGCGGCCAGGGCGGCACCAGACAAGCTTGCCGCCAACAGGACGGCCGCGGTGAATAAGCGGATCGGGGATCTCATCGGCAGTGCCTTTCTGCGCCTATTGGCCCAAATTGCTGATCTGTACCCGCCGGTTTTCGGCGGCAAAGGGATCGTGGCTGTTTTTCAGTCGAGTGAAACCCCAGCCCGAAGCGGTCAGCCGAACCACGTCGATGCCATGCTGACCCGCCAGATAGCTGCGGACCGATTGGGCGCGGCGCTCCGACAGGGTCTGGTTGTAGGTGGCTGTGCCGCGGGCATCGGTGTGGCCGGCGATCTCGAACCGCGAGGCCAGCAGGACGTCGCTGCGCAGCGCTCCGGCCAGGGCGTCGAGCTGGCGGCGGGCGGCCGGCGTCAGGGTGGCGGAATCATATTCGAATTCCACGTTCAGGTCGATGGACGGCCGCACCGGCGCCGGTCCGGTGGTCGATTCCAGGGTCAGGCCGCGGGTCTTGACCGGCTTGGGTGTGAGCGCTTTGACGATGTCCTCGGTGCCGACCATGTCGTCGGCCTTCACCGCGTTCGGGGCGAAGGCCAGCAGGGGGATCAGGACCAACAGCAAGCGAATCATGGTACCCTCCCGCCCGGTCAATAGGTCCGCTTCTTTTCCCTCGGCGTGGCCGTGTTCTTGGGCGGCTCGTCGTTCTGCAAGAGCTTCTCCCAGGGCGTTCCGTTGATGGTGACGGCGCCGGCCTTGGTGGTCGTCAGGTGGAATTCCTTGGCCTTGAGCCCGTTCAGTTGGCCATCGGTGCCCAGGCGGCGCAGCGCGGTCAACACGGAACCATAGGACTTCATGCTTTTGTCGGTCTTGGCCATGTCATCCACATAGGCCTTGATCTGATCAAGGCCGGCGATCTTCAGTGAGAAGGTGCCGCGGCTCATCACCGGCGAGGTCGGGTCGACGGTCACGGCGCCGGCCAGCGACAATTGCACCAGATCGCTGGCCAGGCTGGCCTGAGTGACGTTGAGGGTCGGCTGGGCGGTCATGATCACCCCCAGCCACTGGTCTTCGAGCGAAACCGTGTCCGGCACGTCGACCTGATCCTGCTCCTGGTCCTCATTCTGGTCCGACTCCTGGTCCAGGTCTGTCGGCTGCGGCTGCGGCAGCGCCTGCAACGAGGTCTGCGCGGATTGGGCCATGGCCTGAAGCGGGATCGGCTCCAGCGTGGTGTCGATGGCGAAGGAATGAGGCATCATACCGGGCGGCAGATCGCCCACCGGGGTCTGTGTCGCCTGCATGCGTTCCATGCCCAGCTTGACGCTCATCGCCGCGCCGGCCTGGGGGCGTGCGTCGAGTTCGAAGCCGAGATGAAATCCACCCATCGAGGCCAGCGGCTTGCCGTCCTCGGTCATTTCAAAGTCGTCCATCGCCATGCTGGTGCCGACCTTGGCCCATCGGCCGGCCGACATGAAGTCCAGCGACGCCTGGGCGCTGTCGCCGTTGCCTTGCATCGCCTCGCTGAGACGGCGCCACGCTTCCATGTCGAAGTCCAGCGCCTGTGATGAAAAGGCGAGGCGACCGATGCGGACCTGCTGGGTCGAAGACGTGTCGTTGGCCACGGTGTCGCGCATTTCCAGCGACATGTCGCCAGACAGCCGGTTGGCCTGCAACTCGCCTTTCTGCTCGATCAGCAGGCTGGCGACGCGAAGCATCATCCTGGGCTCGGGGGCCACCTGCTCCAGCTTGAGGTCGCGCATCCGCACATACAGCCGCAGCAGCGACCCCGCCCCCGGGGCCCATACGCCGGTGATCGGCTCGGCGACCATGGTCAGGCGTTCCGCCGGCTGGCCTTTGGTGGTGCCGATGATCTCGGACGGCAGCGGCAGGCTGAAGGCGTAACGGTTATCGGGCTGGGGCGTGACGTCAAGCCGGATGTCGCCCAGCACCAGATCGGATTCGGCGTCCGTCACCAGCCGCAGCCCCGGGAAGGTCACGGTCACCGTCTCGCCGGACTGGGTGGCGGTGATCGGCTTGGCTACGGTGATGGTGCTGACCGTCTCGCCGGCCATGGCTTTTTCCAGCGCGCCGACCACATCGGCCAGCACCGTACCGGCCAGTGATTTAGGATCGACCGGAGCGGTCGGCAGGCGGGTCCGCTGGGCCGTTGCCCCGGCTGCCGGAGCCGGTGCCGCCTTCGCCGTGTTGGGAGCCGGCGCTGTCTGGGCCTGCTGCGGTGCCGTCGTGCCGACGGCGCTGCGGGCGGCGGCCAGATCGCGGTTGAAGCGGCGCGGATCGAAAGTGCCGATGGCCTCGCCACGGTTCAGTTGTGCCGCCAGCGCCGTGTCGCCATGCAGGGTAACGATGGCCTGAAGGTCGTGCTGGGCGCGCTCGAAAAGCTGGGCGCGGCGGGTCGGATCGGTTTCGCTGTTCGCCTGAGCGGTCAGGGTGGTGGCTTCCAGGAACAGCCGCTGGGCGACGATGGGATCGGCTTGGGCATCACCGGCCGCCAGAGCCAGCAGGCAGGCGGTTCCCGCCAGCAGGAAGCCCCGAAATCGCATGAATGTGGTCATGGTGCGCCTTCCCTATGGCCCGCAGGTAACGCACCCACTATACGGCCAAACCGGACCCCTGCGAAGAGGTGGGGTGTTGCCGGAACATTACGGAGCCCGTCGGTCAGAGCGTATCGAATGTGAGGGTCCAACCGCTTTCCCCTTGCCAAGACGGCAGGTAAAATATTAGGCATATTCCGCGTGTGGCTAAATTATGTGCGATGCGGAGGTGCGCATGTCATCCATCAAGATCAAGGTTGCCGGAGAAGGCCTGGTCGAAAAGGCCCACCGTCTGGCGGATGTCGGGGCAACGTCGGGCTCGTCGATGATCTACGAGATCACCGATTGCCCCGATGGTGTGACCGTCGACGACGTGATTCCCCGCTTCAAAGGCTACACGCCGGGCCCGGAAGAGTGGTGGATTCCCTACGCCAAGCTGGCGGGGTAAGGGGCGGGGAATGGGTGGCGGTTATCGACACCCATTCCCTGGCGCCGGCAATCAGGCCTTCGCCGCCGCATGCCACTGTGCGTCGACCACCGACAGGGCGGTCATGTTGAGCAGGCCGCGCACGGTGATGGACGGGGTGACGATATGCACCGGCTTGTTGGTGCCCATCAGGATCGGCCCGACCGAGGTGGCGTCGCACAGCACCTTGACCATGTTCATGGCGATGTTGGCGGCATCCAGGGTCGGCAGGATCAGAAGGTTGGCCTCACCTTTCAGCCGGGCATTGGGGAAGATGCGGTTGCGGATCGACTCCGACAGGGCGGCGTCGGAGTGCATTTCGCCGTCCACCTCGAAATCCGGCTCGCGGTCCATGATCAGTTCCAGGGCGCGGCGCATCTTGAGCGACGACGGCGAATCGTCACCGCCGAAGTTGGAATGGGACAGCAGCGCCGCCTTGGGCTCGATACCGAAGCGGCGCATCTCTTCGGCGGCCAGGAAGGTCATTTCGGCGATCTGCTCGGCCGAGGGATCGTGAGTCACATAGGTGTCGCACAGAAAGAAGGTGCCCTTGGGCACGATCATCAGGTTCATCGCCGCCATCGCCGAGATCGCGCGGTTCTTGCCGATGATGTCGTTGATATGCTCCAGATGCTTGCGGTAGCGCCCTGAGGTGCCGCAGATCAGGCTGTCGGCCTCGCCCAGGCGGACCATCAGCGCAGCGATGACGGTGGCGCGGCTGCGCACCACGGTGCGGGCGTATTCCGGCGAGACGCCGCGGCGCTGCATGATGCGGTGATAGACATTGGCCCAGGAATGCAGGCGGAAATCGCGGACGATGTCGACCACCTCGACATCCATGTCGACATTCAGCCGCAGACCCAGTTCCTCGACCTTGCGTATGATCACGTCGCGCCGGCCGATCAGGATCGGCCGCACCAGACCCTCGTCGAGCGCCGATTGCACCGCGTGCAGCACCCGCTCGTCCTCGCCCTCGGCATAGGCGATGCGCTTGGGTTCGGCTTTGGCGCTGGTGAACACGGTCTTCATGGCCACGCCCGAGCGGAACACGAACTGTTCCAATTGGGTGCGGTAGGCGTCGAGATCTTCGATGGGGCGGGTTGCGACGCCGGAGTCCATCGCCGCCTTGGCCACCGCCGGAGCGATTTCCAGGATCAGGCGCGGATCGAACGGCTTGGGCAGGATGTGCTCGGGCCCGAATCGCTGCATCCGCCCGCCATAGGCCGAGGCGACCACGTCCGAGGTCTCGGCCTTGGCCAGCCGCGCCACCGCATGAACGCAAGCCTGCTTCATCGCTTCGTTCACCGTCGTCGCGCCGACATCCAGGGCGCCGCGGAAGATGAACGGGAAGCACAGCACGTTGTTGACCTGATTGGGAAAATCGGTGCGCCCGGTGGCGATGACGCAATCGGGCCGCACCGCCTTGGCCTCGCTGGGCATGATCTCCGGCACCGGGTTGGCCAGCGCCAGGATCAGCGGCCGCTCGGCCATGCGCGCGACCATCTCGGGCTTGAGCACCCCCGCCGCCGACAGACCAAGGAACAGGTCGGCGCCCTCGATCACCTCGGTCAGGCTGCGCGCCTCGGTGCGCTGGGCATAGCGGGCCTTTTCGATGTTCATCTCCTGGCTGCGGCCTTCGTAGACCACGCCGAGATGATCGACCAGGGTCACCGCCGACCGCGGCAGGCCCAGCGACACCAGCAGGTCGAGGCAGGCGATGCCGGCGGCGCCGCCACCGGTGGAGACCACCTTGATGGTGTCCAGGCTCTTGCCGACCACCTCCAGCCCGTTCAGGGCGGCGGCGGCAACGACGATGGCGGTGCCGTGCTGGTCATCATGGAACACCGGAATGCGCATGCGCTCGCGCAACCGGCGTTCAACCTCGAAGCATTCGGGGGCCTTGATGTCTTCCAGATTGATGGCGCCGAAGGTCGGCTCCAGCGCGGCGATGATGTCCACCAGCTTGTCGACGTTGAGTTCTTCCAGTTCCAGGTCGAACACGTCGATGCCGGCGAACTTCTTGAACAGAACCGCCTTGCCTTCCATCACCGGCTTGGCGGCCAGCGGGCCGATGGCGCCGAACCCCAGCACGGCGGTGCCGTTGGTCACCACGCCGACCAGATTGCCGCGCGCCGTCAGGCTCGACGCCTGGGACGGATCGGCGACGATCGCCTGACACACCGCGCCCACTCCGGGCGAATAGGCCAGCGCCAGATCGCGCTGGGTCGACATGGGCTTGGTCGGGCTGATCTCCAGTTTTCCCGCCGGGGCCTGACGATGGTAGTTGAGGGCCTCTTCGGCCAGGTTGTCGCTCATAGGGCGCTGCATTTTTTATCCTCTCAGGATTTGCAGCGGTCTATGGCATGGGCAAGCCCCCGCCCGCAAGGGCGGGGAATCCCTGACCTGTGGCTAGGGGGCCGTAGTACGCGGGTTGCCAACTTTCCGCGCGCGGGGATACGGTTTTTGGCATAGGGTGAGCGTTCAAAGCTCTCGCATGTCTGCCAGACAGAAAGCTATGCCTGCATGAATACTGACTTCAGCGATGCTCATGACCGACATATGGATGACGCTGAGACCCTTTATATGTCGGAGCGATGGGCGAATGCCGATCATCTGTATGGGGTTGCCGCCGAATGTGGGTTGAAGCGCCTGATGCTGGCGTTCGGTATGCCCTGGGACCAGGTTAAGGATAGGCCGTCCGCTTTCGACGACAAAAAGCATGTGAATGACATTTGGCTGCGTTATGACAGCTACCGGTCAGGCTATCTGCAAGGCGCAGCCTATCCTTTGTTGGCCATAAACCCATTCGCTGACTGGGACGTTAATCAGAGGTACGCCAGCCGATCAGAGTTCGATCAGGCGCGGGTTGAAAGACATCGCAATGGCGCCGAGGCCGTTCAGGCCCTGATTGACAAGGCTCGAAGGGATGGCCTGATATGACGACGTTTGATCAAATTCTTCCCGGGCTGGCGCGGATTTTTCAGAACCACCACTGTGATCTTGCCGGCATTGCGCCCATCCTGGTCAATCGGGACTTGAACGGGCGCGTGCGCCTGATCGTTGACAAGACATGGAGGGATGACGCGTCGGCCCGGGCGATCCTCAAGGGGATCGCCCATGAAATTCACCAGGAGGTGGCGCCTCATGCCTACGCGGCAGAAAGCGCGCTGCTGTTCGAATCGGACCTGGCAACCCTTCTGACCAACGAGTCCACATTCCTGTTGGAGGGCTGCCCGAACATCCATGTCGTCGACCGTCTTGCCGTCGACTCCGATTGGACCAGATTTGCGCCGGAGGCAAAGCCGCCGCGCATCGTGTTCTATTCGATCAAGGGCGGTGTCGGCCGCTCGACGGCGCTGGCCGCAACCGCCTGGACTCTGGCGGAAGAAGGAAAAAAGGTTCTTGTGCTCGATCTGGATCTGGAATCGCCGGGCTTGTCGTCCTCCCTGCTGCCGGAAGAGCGACGGCCGACCTATGGCATCACGGACTGGTTGGTCGAGGATCTGGTGGACAATGGCGCCGCCGTGCTGGACGACATGGTGGCGGCCAGCACCCTTTCGCGCAACGGCGACATCCTGGTCGTTCCCGCTCATGGCAAAGAGCCGGGCGAGTACGTGGCCAAACTCGGACGCGTCTGGATGCCTAAGATGGACCAGCAGGGGCATCGCGACGGCTGGGCCAAGCGGCTTCACCGTCTTCTCGACGAATTGGCCCGCCGCTGGTCGCCGGACGTGATCCTGATCGATTCGCGCGCAGGCATCGACGAGGTCGCCTCGGCCTGCATCACCGAGTTGGGGGCATCGCTGATCCTGCTGTTCGCCATCGACGGTGACCAGACCTGGACCGGCTATCGGGCCCTGTTCGATCACTGGCTCAGGACAGGGGTTGCCGTCGACATCCGCGAGCGCCTTCAGATGGTCGGCGCCATGATCCCGGAGATTGGGCATCGTGACTATTTCGACAGCCTGCGCGAACGATCCTGGGACACCTTTATCGAACTCTATACCGAGGTTCCGGCCGGTGCCGTCGCCATGGACGGCGGAGTGTGGAGCTTTGACGGACCAGATGAGTTGGCGCCCCATTATCCCTGGGCGGTGCGCTGGCATCGCAGTTTCGCAGCGCTCCGCAGCCTGCATGGACGGTTGCAGGACATCGAACCGGCCGAGGTCGAAAACATCTTCGGCCGCCTCATTGCCGGTGTAAGATTGACGCTAGGAAGCGACGTGGCATGACGGCGACCAAGGTACAAGCCCTGCGGGCCGCGATCATCGCCTCGCTGCCTCTTGATAGCTCCCTGCATGGACGGCCGCCGAGCAAGCAGGAAATTTATATCCCGCTGTCGCATGTCAAGGCCTTGCGGCTGGAATGCAGTCTGGTGATCGGCGGCCGAGGAGTCGGCAAGACATTCTGGAGTGCGGCGCTTCGTTCAGAAGAAACACGCAAGTTGATCGGCGGTTCGGTTCCCGATCTTTCCGCCGTCGAGGTTGCCAGCGGATATGGAGAAGCGCCCGATCTTGACGCTTATCCGGATGACCATGTGTTCCCAAAGCTTCTCGACGGAGGCTTTGAAGCCTATCACATCTGGCGTGCCGTGCTCGGGCGCTGGTTGGCCGGCATTATATCCCAAAGTATTCCATGCGAAACCTGGGATAAGACGGTCGAATGGGTGAGGAACGAACCTGAGCAGTTCGGGCGTCTTTTAGAGCGTGCCAATTCAGAACTACAATCGCGTGCTATACATGGGCTTATCGTATTCGATGCGATTGATCGTTTGAGTTCAGATTGGTGGACTATGGATACCATAGTACGCGATCTTCTTCGTGTTCTACTGTCTATGAAACCTTTTCGCCACTTGCATGGGAAAGCCTTTCTTCGCGAAGACCAGTTTTCGCGCCGGGTAACGGATTTTCCCGATGCCTCGAAGCTGTTGCCAAGCAGGGTCGATCTGACCTGGGGGCCGGAGGATTTGCACGGGCTTCTTTGGCAATACCTTGTCAATGGTCCCAATGCAAATGGTGAGCTTCTGCGCATAGTTGCAGAGGACTTTGTCCAGAAGTCCGATGAAGTTTGGACATTGAATGATCGTGTCAAACGCGATGACAGAGGGCAGCAATCGTTGTTCCCCTCGCTGCCTATTACAAAGCGCGACGAAGAGGTTCAAAAATCGCTGTTCGCCGCGCTAGCTGGCGAATGGATGGGGCGAGATCGGCGCCGAGGTATCCCATACGTTTGGTCCGTCGGACATTTAGCGGACGGCCGAGGCCGGACCTCGCCACGCTCTTTCCTGGCAGCCATCCGGGTAGCAGCCGAGGATTCGCTACAACGCTACCCTGACCATCCCTATCCGCTGCACTATGAAAGCATCAAACGCGGCGTTCAGAAGGCGTCAGAAATTCGCGTCGCGGAATTGGCGGAGGATCATCCGTGGGTGCCGGCTCTGATGGAGCCATTGAAAGGATTGACCGTGCCCTGCGCCTTCGATGTGATCGAAGACCGCTGGCGTCATCGTCTCGGTGAAAGTCCGACCAAAGACCTGTTCGAAAAATTGCCGCCCGCCCATTACGAAGAAGGATGGAAGGGCGTGCGGCGCGATCTCGAGAGTTTGGGCATTCTCGAGACGATGAAGGATGAAAGAGTCAACATGGCCGACCTGTATCGGGTCGGCTTCGGGCTTGGCCGCATGGGCGGCGTCAAGCCCGTCAGCAAAAACACCGGCCTGTAAAGCGGCGTTCGCCGGTATCAGTCATCCTCATACCAGCCGCTGTCGGCCGCCTTGTGGCAGGCCGGGCAGTTGGACTTGGTCACCACCTCGGGCTTCTTCCACACCGTATCGGGGAAGCGGTGTTCCTTGAGGAAATAGGGGTTCTCGGTGATCCGCTGCGGGGCGCCGTCGGCCTTGACTTGGCGCAGGAACTTGCCGGCCATGCGGTCGCCGGTGCGGTCGCCGGCATTGGCTTCCAGATAGGCCGAGATGGCGGCGGCCTTGTCGGCGGGCAGGCTGGCGTCCTCGCCGAAGTGGTTGGACAGCTCGGTCATCATCTTCTTCCACGAGCGGGCCGGCAGGAACCCGGGCTGGAAGGCCATGTGGCAGGAGCCGCATTCCTTCCTGGTCAGGGCATCGGTGACCGGCGCTATCCGGTGGTCGCCGGCCTGGGCCGGAGCGGCCAGCGCCAGCAGGGCAAGGCAAAATATGGTCGTGCGGCGCATGATCATTGGCCTTTCATAAAGGTAATGTAGTCGCCCTTTTCGGCGGCGGTGCAGTCGCGGCCCAGGACGCTCTTGCAGTCGCGGCCGAACTGCTTTTCCACCTGATCGCGGTCGGTGAAGCGCTTCGGATTGACCGAGACGGCGACCGGATCAATGGCGCGGCCGGTCTTGGCGTTGCGGCCGGGCTGGCGCGGATCGTCGGTGTGGCAGGCGCTGCAAGACGGAGTGCGCTCGTCACCCCCGGTGGCTTTGGCGCGGAAAAAGGTTTCGCCGCGTTGCGCCGAGAAGCCGCTGAAGGACGCATTGGCCTGTTTCGCCTGGGCCAGATAGTCGGCCAGCAGGGCGTCGCGAGCCGGATCGGCCAGAGCCGGGGAGGCGGCCAGGACGGACGCGGCGAGCGCCAGCATGATCACAGTGCCGCTGACGGCGCGGGTATCAGGCCGGAACGCCCAGGCCCGGGCCGTGGCCAGCGTCCGCTTCAAGCCGCCGAAGATCGCGAAGACCATGACCAGATGGCCGACGATGACCCACAGCGCGGCTTCGGACAGGGCTTCGTGCGGATGTTCCAGCCACACCATGACGTCGGCCAGGGCTCCGGTGACTGCCGAAGCGACGACCCCGACGAGCACCGCCGCCGCCATCCACGGCAGCAGGGGATTGCGGCCGCGCCGCTGGTTCCACCATGTGACCACCGCGGTCCGGCTGGGGCGAGGCAGGCGTAGCGGGCTGGTGGCGGGGGCGCCGATCGCCAGCAGCGGTCGCAGCACCAGCGCCGCCAGCACGGCATAGCCGGCGAACACATGCAGGCGGTAGGTGTCTTCGTCACCGCTCAGATAAGCGACCAGGAAGCCACCGGCGAGCAGGGCGTGCCACATCCGCAGCACCACGAAATCCCGTTTGGACGGTTTGCGCTTGAACATGATCCTGGCTCCTTCAATCGTCGTCGTCATGGTCGCGGCGCGACTTGGTGGTGGACGAGCGATGGTCGTCCTTGTTCCTGGCGTCGTGGTGGTCGTCGTCGTGATGACGGCCGGAGGTCGTGGTTGCCGGCAGGTAGCCGTTGTCCTTGGCCGGTGCGGTGCCGGTCGCGGTGCTGGGGGCGGCGGAGGTGTACCCGCTGTCGGCGCTGTGGTCCGCGGCACTGGCGGCGTACAGGCTGCCGCAGCCGGCGATCAGGCCTGCGGCCATCAGGGTGTGGAGGATCATCTTGCCGAGCATGTCGGGTCTCCGTGGTGGAATGCGTTGGACAGACCTTAGGGCGGGTGGCGTGAACGCACGGTGACGCGCTCGTTCATGGACCGTTCAGAGACGGATGGGCTACCATGACGCCATGATGATCCGTCCGCTGTTCGCCCTGGTGATGTCTCTGCTGGTTGTTGCGTCGGCTCCCGCCCGCGCCGGCGATTCCGAGCATGATCGTGCCCGCCGCGCCGTCGAGGCCGGCGAGATTCTGCCGTTGCGCGACATCCTGGCGGCCGCCGAGGCGGCCTTCGGCGGCCAGTTCATTGAGGCCGAGCTGGAACACGAGGATGGCCGCTGGGTCTATGAGATCAAGCTGATCACCGCCCAGGGGCAATTGACGCGGCTGGACTACGATGCCCGCAGTGGTGTCCTGTTGCAGGCCCGGACCAAGGGGAGGCATCGGTGAGGGTGCTGCTGGTCGAGGACGAGCCGCAACTGGCCTTCCGCCTGGGCAAGGTGCTGGAGGCGGCGGGCTTCGTCGTCGACACCGCCTATGACGGCGAAGAGGGCTGGTTCCTGGGTGATACCGAAAGCTACGACGCCGCGGTGCTCGATCTCGGCCTGCCCAAGCTTGACGGCCTGTCGGTGCTGCAACGCTGGCGCGCCGCCGGTCGGGCCTTGCCGGTGCTGATCCTGACGGCGCGCGGCCGCTGGTCGGAAAAGATGTCCGGCTTTTCTGCCGGGGCCGACGACTACGTGACCAAGCCGTTCGAAATGGAAGAGGTGGCGTGGCGGCTCAAGGCGCTGATCCGCCGCGCCGCCGGCCATGCTCAGCCGGAAATCCTGTGCGGCCCGCTGCTGCTGGATACCCAGTCCGGCCGGGTGGCGGTGGACGGCGTGCCGGTCTCCCTGACGGCTCAGGAATTCCGTATCCTGTCCTACCTGATGCACCATATGGGCCAGGTCATCAGCCGTACCGAACTGATCGACCATGTCTATGACCGTAATGACGAACGGGATTCCAACGTCATCGACGTGCTGATCGGCCGCATTCGCAAGAAGCTGGGGGCGGAGCTGATTCATACCCAGCGCGGCCAGGGCTGGCGGGTCGCGCCACCCGACGAGGCCTGAGCCGTGCCGCGCTCGCTGTCGGCCCGGCTGGTCGGTGCCGCTCTGGTGTGGCTGGCGCTGCTGCTGGGCATTGGTGGGGCGGTCCTGTCCTTCGCCTTCCGGGACACGGTCGAACGGGAGTTCGAGCATCGCCTGGACGCCCTGTTGCGGGCGCTGGTGGCAGCGGTGGAGCCGCAGGCCGACGGTACGGTGGTGGTGACCCGGCCGCTCGGCGAGCCGCGCTTCGAACAGATCTATTCCGGCTGGTACTGGCAGGTGAAGGACGGCGCCCGGCTGGTGCGGTCGCGCTCGCTGTGGGACACCACCCTGCCGGTCCATCTGAGCGACGGCGCGGTTCAGACCCGCCGCGCCGCCGGCCCCGATGGCCGCGCCCTGATGGTCGTCGAGCGCGATATCGCCTTGCCCGAACGGGCCGAGCCGCTGCATGTGGTGGTGGCCGGCGACCTGACCGAGGTGGAACGCGAGGTTCACCGCTTCAGTCTGCTGCTGGGCACCTCGCTGGGCCTGATGGGGGCAGGGCTGCTGGTGGCGCTGGTCATCCAGGTGCGGTTCGGCCTGCGCCCGCTGCGCCGTCTCGCCGCCGACCTGGATACGGTGCGCGATGGCGGTTCCGAGCGTCTGACCGGCGACTACCCGCGCGAGGTGGCGCCGCTGGTGCAAGCCCTCAACGCGGTGCTCGACCACGATGCCGAGATCATCGCCCGCGCCCGCACCCATGTCGGCAATCTGGCGCACGGCCTGAAGACGCCGCTGTCGGTGCTGAAGGCCGAGTTGCAGGCCGGCCCGCTCGCCGACCCGGCAGTGATGGGCGAACAGTTGAGTCAGATGGACCGGATGATCGGCCATCACCTCGGTCGTGCCGCGTCGGCCGGTCCGGCCGGGCGGGTTGTGGGGGCGCGGGTGGCGTTGGCGCCGGTCCTGGCGGAAATGCGCGCGGTGATGCTGCGGCTGCACGCCGACAAGGCCTTGACTCTGGATCTTGAGGTCGAGTCGGCCGCCACTATGGTCGGTGAGCGTGAGGATATCGAGGAACTGCTCGGCAACCTGCTCGACAATGCCTGCAAATGGGCGCGATCCCGGGTGCGTGTCAGCGCCTCGTCGGACGGTGGCGGCGGGCTGCGGCTGGTGGTCGAGGACGACGGCCCCGGCCTGTCCCCCGAAGAGGCGGATCAGGTGGCCCGGCGCGGTGCTCGATTCGATGAACGCACCCCGGGCTGGGGGCTGGGGCTGGCGATCGTCGCCGATCTGGTGGCGTTGCATGGCGGCTCACTTGGTTTTGACCGCTCACCATTGGGCGGGTTGTGCGTCACCATTCTCCTCCCCGGCAGTTGAACATTCCCTATTGACGGCAACGGCTGTACCCTTTCGGGATAGGTCGCGCGGCAAGGGGCGAATGTGCATGGGGTGGGGGGCGGAACAGGCGCAGGCGCTGCAACTGGCGTTTGATTATACCAGTCATGGCGAACTCGTGCTCGACGCCTATGGCACGATTCGTCTGGCCAATCGGCGCTTTCTCGCGCTGTACGGCCTGAGCGAGGATCTTCCGCGGCGGACTCTGCCGGACCTGCTCGATGCCCTGGCGGCGCACGGTGAGTTCGCCACCGATCTGGATGGATCGCTGGTCGCCCGGCTGAAGCAGCTTGACCGGCCCGGGTTTGTCGAGCTGATCCGGCCCAACGGGCTGGTGATGGAAATCGAGATCACCACCCTGCCGGATGGCGGCTGTCTCCAGACCCATCGTGATGTCACTTCTTACCGCCAGATCCGGCCGGTGGTCGACGGCAGCGCCGGCGAACATGCCCGGATGGTCGAGGCTCTGGCCCGCAGCGAGCAGCGCTTCTGCACCGTGCTTGATACCTCGCCGCTGCCCATGTTCGTCAGCCGGCTCGACGGCACCATTTCCTATGCCAACGCCCGCTTCTGCGACGTGTTCGAGGTGCCGCAGGACCATCTGGGCCAAGTGCGGACGGCCGACCTGTACGCTCACCCCGAGGAGCGCCAGCATTTCATCGAGATGCTGCGGGTGCGGGGGCAGGTGGTGGGTGTCGAGTTTCATGCCCGTAGCTGGCGCGGCCGGATATTCTGGGCGCTGCTGTCGGGCTCGGTGATCGAGATCGACGGCGAGCGCGGCCTGTTCGGGGTGCTGGTCGACATCAGCGAGCGTAAGCGGGGGGAGGAGGAACTGGAGTCCAGTGAACGGCGCTTGCGCACCATTCTGGACACCACGCCGCTGCCGATCATCATCACCCGCCGTGCCGATGGCTCGATCATCTACGCCAACGGCTCGTTTCTAAGTCTGTTCGAGGTGCCGCCCGACCACACCGCCGATCTCCGCGACGCCACCCGATTCTGGGGCGACCGCGCCGACCGCGCCCGGCTGCTCACTCTGCTGGCGCGTGACGGCCAGGTGCAGGGGTTTCAGGTGCCGGGCCGGACCTTCCTCGGCAACATGTTCTGGGGCAGCGTTTCCGCCGCCGTCCTCGATCTGGATGGCGAAAGCTGTCTGTTCATCGCCATCATCGACATTTCCAGCCTGAAGCGCCAGGAGGAGGCTCTGCTGGCCGCCAAGGAGGCGGCCGAGGCAGCGACCGCCGCCAAGAGCGAATTCCTGGCGATGATGAGTCACGAAATCCGCACGCCGATGAACGGCATCATCGGCATGGCCCGGCTGCTGCTGGAAACCGTGCTGACGCCCGAGCAGCGCGACTGGGTCGCCACCATTGACCAGTCCGGGGACGCCCTGCTGACCATCCTCAACGATATTCTGGACTTCTCGAAGCTGGAATCGGGCAAGCTGGCACTGGAAACGGTGGCGTTCGATGTGCGCGAGGTGGTTGGCGGGGTGGTCAGCCTGATGGGCAGCCGTGCCGAGGAAAAGGGCTTGGCCTTGCATCTGGACATTTCGCCGGAGGTGCCGGTGACCGTGACCGGCGACCCGACCCGACTGCGCCAGATCCTGTTGAACCTGATCGGCAACGCCATCAAGTTCACCGATCACGGCCATGTGGCGGTCGCGGTCGCCGTGATCACGGGCGGGTCGGCTGCGGTTCACCTGAGCTATGCCGTCCGCGACACCGGCATCGGCATCGCCGGCGCCGCTCAGGACAAGCTGTTCACCGCCTTCAGCCAGGTCGACAGCACCATCAACCGGCGCTTCGGCGGTACCGGCCTGGGCCTGGCGATCTGCCGCCGGCTAGCCGAGCTGATGGGCGGCGATATAGAGTTGGCCAGTCGCGAGGGGTTGGGCAGCACCTTCACCCTGACCCTGCCGCATCGTCTCGCCATGGCCGGCGATTCCGGCCGTCCGGTGGCGGTGCGAGCCCAGTTGCGGCCGCTGTCGATCCTGCTGGCCGAGGATAATGTGGTGAACCAGAAAGTGGCCGTCGCCGTGCTGCGCCGCAATGGCCACAGCGTGACCGTGGTCGGTGACGGCCAGGAAGCCGTCGAGGCGGTGCGTCAGGCGCTGCCGGGCCGGTTCGATCTGGTGCTGATGGACATGCAGATGCCCCACATGGATGGGCTGGAGGCGACCATGCGGCTGCGCGGACTCGATCCGGACCGCGCCAATATTCCGATCGTCGCCATGACCGCCAATGCCCTGAAAGGCGACGACGAACGCTGCCGCGCCGCCGGCATGGATGGCTATGTCAGCAAACCCATCGACGCCGTCGCCCTGTTCGCCGAACTGGAGCGGGTGCTGAACGGGTAGGGCGCGTCACTCCTTGCCCCGAACCACCACCACGCCGGTCATGCCCTCCTGTTCTCCGTGGGGACCGCACAGATAGGGGTACTCGCCGGGCTGGCTGAAGGTGAACGACCATGATTCCCCCTGGAACTGGCGGTCCGGTTCGGCTTGGCCGGCGCCCTTGAACCAGGCGTTATGGGTGGTGCGCTCCAGGTTGACCCAGCGCACGACGGTACCGGGGGCGATCTCGATCCGGCTGGGACAGAAGCGATATTTATACATCTTGACGACCACCTCGCCGGCCTGTGCCGGTGTGCTGTCCCCAAGCTTCGCATAGCGCGCGTCGGCATCGGCGCACAGGGCGGTGTCGTCTGCCGCATTGGCCGCCGTAGCGGCCGACAGGACGGCCAGAACAGTGATCAGGCATTGCCATCGCTTCATCTTGCGCTCCCATGGTCCCGATCCGCCGCCTGATCGTAGCGCCAACAAAAGGCCGTTGTGAAGCGCCAGCCCACCCTGGTACACAAGACAGGGCGAGGAGGAGTTGGTTCATGAAGGCCTGCCAAATTGATGCGGCCTGGCAAGGCACGGCCGAATGCCGGGACTGCGGCGTGCGCGATCTGGTGCTGTTCGCCGAACTGACCGAGCAGGACTTCGCGCTGATCCACCTGCCCATCGACGAAATCCGCCTGGATGCGGGGGCGACTCTCTACGAGTCGGGCCAGGACGGCCGCGCCCTGTTCACCATCCGCAGCGGCCTGGTCAAACTGGTCCAGTACCTGCCCGATGGCACTCAGCGTATCGTCCGGCTGCTGCGCAAGGGGGCGACCGCGGGCCTGGAGGTGCTGGTCGGCCAGTCTTATGAGCATACTGCGGTGGTTCTGCAATCGGCCCTGGTGTGCCGCCTGCCGCGCGAGGTGGTCGAACGCCTGTCGCGCGAGACGCCGCGGCTGCACAGCCAGTTGATGCGCCGCTGGCATGCGGCGCTGCATCAGGCAGACGGTTGGCTGACCGAACTGTCGACCGGCAACGCCCGTCAGCGCGTGTCCCGGCTGTTCCTGCATCTCCAGGAAAGTTCCGGCGAGCCGACCGTGCAGTTGCTCAGCCGCGAGGATGTCGGCGCCATGCTGGGCATCACCACGGAAACCGCCAGCCGGACCGTTGCCGAGTTCAAGCGTCAGGGTCTGGTGGAAGAAATCGCCACCAATCGCTTTCGCTGCAACACCGAGGGTCTCGACCGGGTCGCCCAAGGCGGCTGACACGACCCCGGATAAAGAAAAAGACCCGGCGCACTTTCCCGATGCGCCGGGCCTGAAGTTGGGAAAACTGTCCGAACCTGAACGGGTGCAGGGCAGGGGGGAGGAGGAGGGGGCCCTGCACGCCGTCCCGGTTATCGGGGAGTCACCAGCGACCAGCGGTGATGCGCCCTTTGTATCCTGCACCGCATGGCTGATGCATTGATGGTTCGCAACGCGGTCGATTTTTTTCTCAGCCACGGTGTTTTTGCGGCACGGGCTCGGTCTTGCGGTCGCCGGTGTGGGTGATCGGCGTATAGGACGGCGGGTCGCTGGCCGGAAATGAATCCTCGGACGCCAGATCGACGCAGTCCTCTTCCTGCGGATCAGAAATATGATCCTTTCGATCCGCAATCCGTGGTGGGGCGGGGGGCTTTTTGGGGTCCATGGGACAGCCTCTGCGGTGATGGTACCGGGGGCATCTGGGGCACGCACGACCAGAGCGCAAGGAGTCGATCGGGGGAGCGCGGTGGCCGACTTCCCGCTTGACGGGCTTCCGTGCCACGCCATACTTCTCAGCGCCAGCCTTCGCCGTGAAGGTCGAGGAGGGTCATGACCTATCTGCTTGTCGCCACCGGCAGCGCGCTCGGCGGAACCTTGCGCTACTGGCTGTCCGGCCTGATCGCCAACTGGGTCGGCCAGACCTTTCCCTGGGGCACTCTGGTCATCAACGTGACCGGCTCCATCGTCATCGGTCTGTTCGCCACACTGACCGGGCCGGACGGACGGGTGTTGGTTCCCGGTGAATGGCGCCAGTTCTTCATGGTCGGGGTGTGCGGCGGTTACACCACCTTCTCGTCATTCAGCTTGCAGACCCTGACCTTGGCGCAGGATGGCGAATGGCTGTGGGCCAGTCTGAACATCATGCTGTCGGTGGCGCTGTGCCTGTTCGGGGTCTGGCTGGGCCACGCCGGAGCCATGCTGCTGAACGATTAGGCCCACCGTGCGCCCGGCGAGGGCTGTTTCTTTCCAGGAGGCCGGGATGCGGTTGCCCAAGGACGCCATGCTGCTGCGCATCTTTGTCGGCGAGCAGGAAAAGGTTGGCCACCAGCCGCTCTATGAGGCGGTGGTGATGAAAGCGCGCGAGATGCACATGGCCGGAGCCACGGTGCTGCGCGGCCTGTTGGGCTTCGGCCATTCCAGCCGCATCCATACCGCCAAGATTCTGCGGCTGTCCGACGATCTGCCGATGGTGATCGAGATCGTCGATACCCAGGAAAAGATTGACGCCTTCCTGCCGGTGCTGGACGGCCTGATCGGCAGCGGCCTGGTGACCCTGGAAAAGGTCCAGGTGCTGCGATATGGGCCAGGAGACTGTGGTTCGTGACTCCTGCCGCAACTGGACCAGAAGACGAAAGAGGACGTCGATCATGGCGAGTGTCCTGCAACACCTGCGCCTCAGGCTGTGCGACTACAACAATCAGAGGTCTCTTGGGTCGCGATTTCGCCTTTACCGCGCTTCGATTCTGCGGTCGCTGATCGACAAAACCCATGCCGAAAACGGCAAGGTCGATCTGCTGGATGTCGGCGGTACCCAAACCTACTGGGGCATTTTCCCAAGATCCTATCTTGAGGAAAAGAACGTCCATATCACCCTGCTCAACATGGAAACGCCGCCGGTGCTCGACGATCCGCTGTTCTCCAGCCTGACCGGCGACGCCTGCGACATCTCCGCCGCGGGGTATGACATCGCCCATTCCAATTCGGTGATCGAACATGTCGGGGATTGGCAGCGTATGAAGCTGTTCGCCCGCCAGATCCGCACCGCCCGGCGCTACGTGGTACAGACTCCCAGCTTCTGGTGTCCTGTCGAGCCGCATCTGATGATGCCGTTCATTCATTGGCTGCCGCTGCCGGTGCGGATCAGCGTCTGCATGACGCTGGGGCTGGGGGATGGCGAGAAAGCCAGGGATGTGGATGAAGCCGTGCAACGGGTGGAAGTGGCGCAACTGCTCGACAAGAAGATGATGTGCGCCCTGTTCCCCGACGGCCGCTGCCACACGGAACGCTTTCTGCTGCTGACCAAGTCCTATCTGATGGTGCGGGAGTAACCGGTAGTAGCCGCGACCCTTCAGACAAAAAAAGGGGACCGGCCGTCAGGCCGATCCCCACAAGGTACGAAGGAACGGGTATTACTCGGCCGCGGCGGCGAGAGTGTCGTCGTAGGTCTTGATCATCTCAACCAGACCTTCGTCGTCGCGGTGCAAGGAAAAGCCGAAGCGTTCCGCCAACTGCTGCATGCGGCGGTTTTCCCGCATGGTCTGGCCCATGATGGTGCGCACGCCTCTGGACCGGCAGTAGCGGATCATTTTTTCGAACAGGACGCTGCCCAGGCCGGTGGCCTTGAGATCCGAGCGGATGATGATCGAGAACTCGGCGACTTCCTTGTCGACGTCCAGGGCGACGCGGACCACGCCCAGGGTTTCGCCTTCCCAGGTGCCGATGAAGGCCATTTCGCGGTCGTAGTCGATCTGAGTCAGCCGGGCCATCTGGGTGTGCACGATCTCCTTGACGAAGGCGAAGTGGCGCAACCGGATGTCGTCGGGCGACAGGCGAGCGTGGAAGTCGTGATGAGCCGGCTCATCCTCGGGGCGGATCGGTCGCAGCATCACGGTGCGGCCGTCGCGCATGGTGAACTCCTCCTCCATCTCCTTGGGATAGGGGCGGACGGCGAGGCGGCTCTGCTTGGCGGCGACGGCGGCGACCTTGATGCGGGCATCCAGGGCGATCACCCCGTGCGAGTCGCAGACCAGCGGGTTGATGTCCAGTTCCAGCACTTCGGGGATATCGCAGATCAGTTGCGACACCCGGCACAGGGTGGCGGCGATGGCTTCCTGGTCGGCGGCGGGCCGGCCGCGATGGCCTTCCAGCAGCCGGACCACCCGGGTCTGACCGATCAGGTCGCGGGCCAGCGCCATGTTGAGCGGCGGCAGGCCGACGGCGCTGTCCTTGATCAGTTCCACCTCGGTCCCGCCCTGGCCGAACAGGATCACCGGGCCGAACACCGCATCGTCGGCGATGCCGACGATCAGCTCATGGCCGCCGGGCCGGCGGGTCATCTGCTGCACGGTGAAGCCGCGGATTTCCGCGGTGGGATAGGTTTCCGAAACGCGGTCGAGCATGTCGCAGGCGGCGGTCAGCACCTCCTCCGGGCTCTTCAGATCCAGCACCACGCCCCCGACATCCGACTTGTGGACGATGTCGTCGGACAGGATTTTCAGCGCCACCGGATAGCCCAGGGTATTGGCGACGTGGACGGCTTCCTCGGCGCAGGCGGCGACGCGGGTTTCCACCACCGGAATCCCGTAGGTGGCCAGCACCTCCTTCGATTCGGCTTCGTCCAGCACGTTATGGCCGCGGTCGATGGCGCGGCGGATAATCGTGCGGGCGCGGTCGGCGTCGGGGCGGAAGAACTTGGGCAGGCTGGCCGGAGTCTGCATCAGGATTTCCTGATTGCGCCGGTACTGCACCAGATGCATGAAGGCCCGCACCGCCTGCTCGGGCGAGGCGTAGGACGGAATATGCGCGGCTTCGAACAACTGGCGCGCCGCATCGACCGACGAATCGCCAACCCAGCAGGTGCTGACCGCTTTGGAGCGGCCGGCGTTGCGGGTTACCTCGGCGACCGCTTTGGCGATATCGGTCGGCGCGGTCAACGCCATCGGCGCATGCATCACCATGACCGCGTCCACTTCGGATGCGGTCAGCAGCACCTGCAAGGCCTGGGCGTAGCGTTCGGCCGAGGCATGGCCACCGATATCGACCGGATTGCCCTGCGACCAGCCGGCCGGCAGGAAACCGCCCAGGGCCGTCAAGGTGGTCTCGGACAGGGTCGCCAACGTCCCGTTGTGCAGGCTCAGCGCGTCGGCGGTCAGGATGCCCAGCGCCCCGGCATTGGTCAGTACCGCCAGCCGCTCGCCGCGGGCACCGCGGGCCGGGCCGGCGGCCACATGGCCGAGCGTGCCGACCGCTTCAAAAATTTCGTCGAAATCATGCACCCGCAGCACGCCGGCGCGGCGCAGGGCGGCGTCATAGACGCTGTCCGTGCCGGCCAGAACGCCGGTGTGGGACATGGCGGCGCGAGCACCATCACGGCTGCGGCCCGATTTGATGGCCAGCACCGGCTTGTTGCGCGACGCGGCGCGGGCCGCCGAGATGAACTTGCGGGCATCGCGGATCGACTCGATATACAGCATGATCGCCGAGGTCCGCGGGTCCGAGCCGAGATAATCGAGCACGTCGCCGAAATCAATGTCGATGCCGGCCCCCATCGAAATGAAATGGGAAAAACCGACATTGTGGGCGTCGGCCCAGTCGAGCACCGCATTGCACAACGCGCCCGACTGGGACACGAAGGCGACCTTGCCGGCCCGCGCCGGACGCGCGGCGTAGGAGGCGTTCAGGCCGATCGCCGGGCTGAGCAGGCCGATCCCGTTGGGACCGAGTACGCGCAGGCCGACGCGGCGGGCCTCGGCAATCGCCTCGTCCTCCAGCGTCTTGCCCGATTCGCCGATCTGGCGGTCCAGGCCGTCGGTCATGATGGCTGCGGCGCGGCAGCCCTTTTCGCCCAGCGCCCGGATGGCCGGGGCCACCTCGGCCGGCGGCAGAATGATCAGAGCCAGATCCGGAGCCGTCGGCAACGAGGCCACATCGGGATAGGCGAGCACGCCCTTGATAGCCCGATGCTTCGCCGTCACCGGCATGATCGGCCCGGCAAACCCGCCCGCCAGCAGATTCTGCATCACCACAGCACCGATTTCACCGGCTTGGTCGGTGGCGCCGAGTACGGCGACGGAGCTGGGCTTGAAGATGTGTTCCAGATTACGAATAGGCATTCCTCGACCCCTCGACGGGATGTCCGCATTATGCTGCGGTGCAACATGAGCGTCATTTAACATTAGGAGCGACCTGCTGAGTCCCGCGTTTTTATCCCCCGTGGGTTAACAAAAACACATACCTTCGGGCAGGGCGTCCTAATCACAAGGAAAGTGGGGTAGCTACCTCATCCTCCCTCGGCCGGTCATATGGCATGTGCGAAGACGTTATGCCATGCGGTAAGGTGTCGCGGGGGTGCCGCGAAAAAAAACCGGCGAACTGGGGGGAGTCCGCCGGCCTTGCTGATCGTGTCGAGAGGAGTGTGCCGCCGTTCAGTCCCGCTGGGGGTTGGGGGGGTACGGAACTCCGCCGGCGGCAGCGGAAAAGTGTGTGCGGTGCAAGCGATCTATGAAGAAGCTCTGACAACAGATATAGCTCTGGCCGGGCCCGGTGGATGTGACCGCGATCACAGTTGGTGCGATTTCCGAATCTTTTTTTTGCGGCGACCGATCTTGCGCCGCTTCAAACGCGGATCGGGTCGCCGATATAGAGCGTGATCGGATCCGGTTGGATCACGCTCCAGCCGCCATTGCGGCGGCACCTGAGCGCGGAGCGCGCCCGGCGAGGGCGCTGAACGATCAGAGCATTTTTCGACTTGGTCGGAAAATGCTCTGAAGACGATTGACCATAATCATTCCGGTTCGCCCGGTGTCGACATATCCCTGTCGATCGGGCCCGAGCGATGGGCACCACGAGCGGAGGGATGATATGGCTTCGGCGATCGGCTTTTCGGGGGTGCGGCGCGAGGACGGCGACGGGGTCGCCTGGTGGCTGTTGGCTTGTGCCGGTATGGTGTTTGTCATGGTGGTCCTGGGCGGCCTGACCCGGTTGACTGATTCAGGGCTGTCGATGATGGAGTGGAAGCCCCTGTCGGTGCTGCCGCCCCTGTCCGACGACGAATGGATGGTGTGGTTCGAGCGCTACAAGACCATTCCCCAATTCTATAACGTCAACCCGGACATGACCCTGACCGGCTTCAAGGGCATCTTCTGGCTGGAGTATCTGCATCGGCTGTGGGGACGGCTGATCGGCGTGGTCTTTTTCATTCCCTTCCTGTGGTTCCTGTGGCGCGGTCGCATTGATCGGCCGCTGGGGCTGCGGCTGGCCGGTGTTTTCCTGCTGGGCGGCCTTCAGGGGGCGATGGGCTGGTACATGGTGGCCAGCGGCTTCACGCAGGATCTTGCGGTCAGTCAGTACCGCCTGGCCAGTCATCTGGCCTTCGCCGTGGTTATCTATCTGGCGCTGCTGTGGATCGCTTTCGGCCAACTGGCGCCGCGGACGCTGGCACGCCATCCCGGAATCGTGCGGCTGCGGAGCTGGTCCTGGCTGCTGATCGGCTTTGCCGGGCTTGTCATCCTATCAGGAGCTTTCGTCGCTGGGTTGGATGCCGGCATGATCTATAACACCTTTCCACTGATGGGTGGCGAAATATTGCCGCCAGATGTCTTGGTTCTTCATCCTTATTGGCGTAATTTTTTCGAAAATATGGCGACGGTTCAGTTTACCCATCGCTGGTTGGCCATTACTCTATTCGCATCAATCATCGTCTTCTGGTATCGCGGTCGGCAGATGGAATTGCCGGCCCGAGCGAGATTGGCGCTCAAGCTGGTGCCGCTGGCGGCGCTGCTGCAAGTCGGCCTGGGAATCACCACCTTGCTGCTGGTGGTTCCGGTGGCGGCGGCGGCGGCGCATCAGGCCGGAGCGCTGGTGCTGCTGACGGCATTGCTGTGGACGGCGCACGAACTGCGCGGTCGCGACTGATGGGCCAGGGGCGAGTCACCGCGTCAGGCCTCGGTCCCACACGGAGGATCACCGGACGGGAATGGCTGAGCTGCTGCTCATCGGTGTCGTCGCGACGGCGGGCCTGGCTCTGGCGGGGACGGTCCTGGCCTACCGGGCCGGCCGGCGTCGCGGGCACAATGCCGCTGTTGCCGAGCTGCACCGGCGTGACGGGCAATTACGGCTGATCATTGACCGGGTGCCGGCTCTGGTCGGCTATGTCGGGCCGGATCTGTGCTACCGCTTCACCAACCGCTGCTATGCCGACTGGTTCGGCCTGGACCCCGAGGCTCTGATCGGCCGTCCGGTGGTGCAGGTCATCGGCCCCGAGGCGTTCGGGCGAGCATTTCCGCATTTCCAGGCAGCATTGGCCGGGCGGCGGTGCTCGTTCGAAAATCAGACCCGTCTGGCCAACGGCGAAGTCTGCCTGGCCCGCGCCGAACTGGTGCCCTACGAGGTGAATGGCACGGTCGAGGGCGTCGTCGTGCTGGTCCACGACATCACCCGGCAGAAGCAGTCGGAACAGGCTCTGCAACGGGCTCGCGACGAGATGCATGCCGAGGTCGAGCTGCACACCCGGGCGTTGCGCGAATCGGAAAAGCGTTTCCGCGACCTCGCCGAGGCGACCTCGGATTGGATCTGGGAGATGGGGCCCGATCTGCGCTTCACCTATTTTTCGGGACGGCTGTTCGAATCCATCGGCATTCCACCGGAAACCCTGATCGGCCGGACCCGCCGCGAATTGGCGGTGCCCGAGAATCGGGCCGCGGTCGAGCGCCACATGGCCGACCTGGAGGCGCGCCGACCGTTCCGCGACCTGCGCTATATCGTCCGCAGTCCCGACGGCCGCCGGCATCAGGTCAAGATCAGCGGCCGGCCGGTATTCGACGACGACGGCAGTTTCCGCGGCTATCGCGGCACCGGCCTGGATATTACCGATCATGTGGATATGGAAGCCCGCGCCGCCGCCTTGCAGCAGCAATTGGCGGTGGCCGTCAACAGCATGTCCGACGGTTTCGCCCTGTGGGATGCCGATGATCGTCTGGTGCTGTGCAACGACTCGCTGCGCACCTTCTTTCCGACGGTGGCCGAAGCCTTGCGGCCGGGCCTGTCGTTCGAGGCGTTCGCCGCGCAGACCTATGACGGCGACCCCGACGACCGCGACAGCTTTCTGGCGGAACGGCTGCGCCAGCACTGCGACCCCGGTCTGGTGCTGGAGCGCCAGAAAAGCGATGGCCGCTGGCTGATGATCGCCGAGCGGCGGATACCGGATGGCGGGATCGTCGGCACCTATGCCGACATCACCGAACGCAAGCGCCGCGAAGCCGCGTTGCTCGACGGTCAGCAGCGCTTCCGCTGGCTGGTGCAGACAGCGGGCAGCGCCATTCTGGCACTGTCCTATGATCTGCGGATCACCGAGTTCAACCGCGAGGCCGAGCGCATCTATGGCTGGCGCCGTGAAGAGGTGCTCGGCCGCAGCTATCTCGATCTGTGCCCCACCGAGGCGGTGCGCCAGGGCGTGTCCCGGGTGGTCGGCGCTGTGCTGTCCGGCGGCCCGGTGTCGGCGCTGGAAACCCGCATTCACGGTCGCGATGGTCACCATCGCCATGTGCTGTGGAACGCCAATCGCCTGACCAATGCCGCCGGTGAGCCGTTCGGGGTCATCGCCGTCGGTCAGGACATCAGCGATCGCAAGCGCATCGAAAAGGTGTTGCGCGACAGCGAGGCATCGCTGCGGGTGCTGCACGAAATCACTGCGGCACAGAACAAGGGCTTTCCCGAAAAGCTGGATGAGCTGCTGCGCTTCGGCTGCCGCCGCTTCGGCCTGGGTGCCGGTGCGCTGGTGCGCTGCGGTGACGGCTTGGGTGCCGAGCTGGTCGCCGGGATCACTGTGGACGATTGCCAGCCGGCCTGGCAGGATCTGGCGGTGGCCACCTGTGCCAGCATCCGGCCGGGCGAGCCGGTCGGCTTGCTGCATGACGTCGGTGCGCTGCTGGCGGCCCGGGTGAATACCGGCGGGACGCCTTACGGCGCCCTGGTCTTTTTTACCCAGGACCGGCGCCACACGGCTTTTCCGCCCGCCGATCTGGAGCTGTCCAAACTGATGGCCCAGTGGATCGGCGGCGAGATGTCCCGCTTGCAGGCCGAGAGTGAACTGCGTGCCGCCAAGGAACAGGCGGAAATCGCCAACCGCAGCAAAAGCGAATTCCTCGCCAATATGAGCCACGAACTGCGCACACCGCTGAATGCGGTCATCGGCTTTTCCGAGGTGATGATGGCCGAGGTGTTCGGCCCCGTCGGCAATCCCCACTACACCGGTTACGTCAAGAACATCAACGACTCCGGCCGCCATCTGCTGGAGGTCATCAACGATATTCTCGACGTCTCGAAAATCGAATCGGGCGGGCTGCAACTGATCGAAGAGACGCTGACCATCGGCCGGCTGGTCGAGGCATCGTTGCGCCTGATCCGCGAACGCGCCGCCGCCGCCGGCCTGACGGTTCAGGTCGAGGTCGAGGACGGCCTGCCGACGTTGCGCGCCGATCAGCGCCGCATCAAGCAGATTCTGCTGAACCTGCTGTCGAACGCCATCAAGTTCACAGCGGCCGGCGGCGTGGTCACTGTTGCCGCCCATCGCGCCGCGGATGGCCGGCTCAGCCTGTCGGTCACCGATACCGGCATCGGCATGCGGGCCGACGACATCCCCAAGGCCATGGCCGCCTTCGGCCAGATCGACAGCGCCCTGGCCCGCAAGCACGAAGGCACCGGCCTGGGCCTGCCGCTGACCCGCTCGCTGGCGGAATTGCACGGCGGCACCCTGCACCTCGACAGCACCCCCGGCCAAGGCACCACCGTCACCGTTCTGCTGCCGGCGGAACGGCTGGTCGGGGAGGAGGACGAGGCGGTGCTGGCGGGGTAGGGCGGCGGCGCTGGCCGCTCCACGCCCGATCACTCCAGGTCGGACGGCCGTACGAAGGTCTGCAACTGGCAGCGGCCTCGGCCAAGGTCGGCCCAGGAGGCGCTGTCAGGCTCCAGCACGGCCAGGGCACCGGTGGGGAATTTTGCCTCGATCTGCTCCAACCCCTGCTCGTCCCCACGGCCGGCGCACAGCAGCATCGTCAGCCGTTCCAGCCCGGGATTGTGACCGATCAGCATGATCGAGCCGACTAGATCCGGCACGGCGCGCAGGCGTTCGAGCAGCACCTTGTCGGAGGCCTCGTACAGGGCGCGCTCGATGCAGGCATCCACATCAGTCCAGTCGGCGCCGACCAGTTCCAGGGTCGAGCGGGTACGCCGCGCCGCCGAGCACAGCACCAGCTCCGGGCGGATGCGGGCCCGCGCCAGATAGCGGGCCACCGCTCGCCCAGCCTTGCGGCCGCGCGGCGCCAGCGGCCGGTCGAAATCGGGCTGACCCGCCACCGCCCAACTGGATTTGAGGTGCCGCAGCAGATAAAGCGTGGCCATGGCTCGGCCTTTCTCGTTTTCGATGTGAGTTGCGTCGTAACATGACAGGCGCTATCCGAGAAGGTATAAAGGAAACGCCATGCGTTACCGCCCTAAGAGACCCCGTGTGCCGGCCGCAGCTTCGCAGTCGGCCACCGATCAGCCCGCGATCGAGTTGCCAAAGCCCGATCGTTTCATCAATCGCGAACTGTCCTGGCTCGCCTTCAATACGCGGGTGCTGGAGGAGGCGTCGAATCCACGCCATCCGTTGCTGGAGCGATTGCGTTTCCTGTCGATCTCGGCCGCCAACCTGGACGAGTTCTATATGGTGCGCGTCGCCGGCTTGAAAGGTCAGGTGATGGCCTCGGTGTCGCATATCAGCCAGGACGGCCTGACTCCGGCGCAGCAGCTCGTGGCCATCAACAAGGCGGCCGGTGTGCTGATGTCCCAGCAGCAAGGCTGTTGGCGCACCCTGCGGCAGGAACTGCGCGACGTCGGTATCGCCGTCATCGACGCCGACGAGATGACCAAGGCCGATCGCAAATGGCTTGAACAGCGGTTCAGCGAACATATTTTCCCGGTGCTCACCCCGCTGGCGGTCGATCCGGCGCATCCGTTCCCGTTCATCCCCAATCTCGGCTTCGCCATGGTGCTGCACCTGACGCGAATGGAGGATAGCGAGGTGATGCGGGCGCTGGTGCCGCTGCCGCACCTGCTCGAGCGATTTATCCGGCTGCCGGGCGATTCGGTGCGCTATATCCGCATCGAGGACATGGTCAGCCAGTTCCTTGACCGTCTGTTCCCCGGCTTCCGGGTCGACGGCGCCGGTCTGTTCCGGGTGCTGCGCGATTCGGTGATGGAAATTGACGAAGAGGCCGAAGATCTGGTTCGAGTGTTCGAATCGGCCCTGAAGCGCCGCCGTCGCGGCAATCCCATCCGCATGACCGTCAATGCCGGCATTCCCCAGGATCTGCTCGATCTGGTCATGGAGGAAATGGGCGTTCAGCCTTCGGACGTGTTCCCGCAGGACGGCCTGATCGGGCTGGTCGATACCAAGCAGTTGATCAGCAATCACCGGCCCGACCTGCTGTTCCCGCCCTACAATGCGCGTTTCCCCGAGCGCATCCGCGATTTTGCCGGCGACTGCTTTGCCGCCATCAAGAAAAAGGACATCGTCGTTCACCACCCGTTCGAGTCGTTCGATGTGGTGGTGCAGTTCCTGCGCCAAGCGGCGCGCGATCCCAATGTGGTGGCGATCAAGCAGACCCTGTACCGCACCAGCCACGATTCGCCCATCGTCCGCGCCCTGGTCGAGGCCGCCGAGTCGGGCAAGTCGGTGACCGCCATGGTCGAGCTGAAGGCCCGCTTCGACGAAGAGGCCAATATCCGTTGGGCCCGCGACCTGGAACGGGCCGGCGCTCAGGTGGTTTACGGCTTCATGGAGCTGAAGACCCATGCCAAGATCAGTCTGGTGGTCCGGCGCGAAGCGGGCGGGTTGAACTCCTATGTCCATTTCGGCACGGGGAATTATCATCCGATCACCGCCAAGGTCTATACCGACCTGTCCTATTTCACCACCGATCCGGCGCTGTGCCGCGACGCCGCCAAGACTTTCAACTACATGACCGGCTATGCTTTGCCCGAGCAGATGGAAAAGCTGCGGATCGCGCCGCTGACCCTGCGCTCGTGCATCCTCAGCCAGATCGACGAGGAAATCGCCAACGCCCGCGCCGGTCGTCCCGCGGCCATCTGGGCGAAGATGAACTCGGTGGTCGATGGCGAGATCATCGACGCGCTGTATGGCGCCAGTCAGGCCGGGGTGCAGATCGACCTGATCGTGCGCGGCATCTGCTGCCTGCGGCCCGGCGTGCCGGGGTTGAGCGAGAACATCCGGGTCAAGAGCATCGTCGGCCGGTTCCTTGAGCACTCGCGCATCATCTGCTTCGCCAACGGTTCGAAATTGCCGTCGAAGGAGGCCAAGGTCTTTATCTCCTCGGCCGACTGGATGCCGCGCAATCTGGATTGGCGGGTCGAGTCGCTGGTGCCCATCGAAAACTCCACGGTACTTCGCCAGATCATGGAACAGATCATGGTGGCCAACATGAAGGACGTGGCGCAAAGCTGGACCCTGAAGGCGGACGGAACCTATGAGCGCATGCCGTCCGACGAAAATTCGTTCTCGGCGCACACCTACTTCATGACCAACCCCAGCCTGTCGGGACGCGGCAGCGCGCTCGATCGAGGGGCAGCGCCCAGTCTGGTGCTGGAAGGGCCGTGACCTTCCGTGGTTCTCTCCCCGCAGGGGGGGGAGAGAACCACGGCAAGGGTGGATATGGATCATGCATGGGGGAAGTATGGGGGGCAGGAAGCGGCCAAAGCCGGTGGCGATCATCGACATCGGCTCCAATTCGATCCGTCTGGTCGTCTATGACGGCCAGCAGCGGACGCCCTTGCCTATGTTCAATGAAAAAGCGGTCTGTGCCCTGGGTGAGGGACTGGGGGCGAGCGGCAAGCTCAGCCCGGTTGGTGTCGAATTGGCGCGGCGGGCCATCTCCCGCTTCGTCCGTCTGTCGCGGGCGATGAATGTCGAGCGCCTGGACATCCTGGCCACCGCGGCGGTCCGTGACGCCAGTGACGGCAAGGACTTCGTCCAGCGCCTGGAAGACGACCTGGATATTGAAATCCGCATCCTGTCCGGTGGTCAGGAGGCCAAGCTGGCGGCTCAGGGCGTGCTGTGCGGCATTCCCAGCGCCGAGGGCATTGTCGCCGATCTGGGCGGGGGGTCGTGCGAACTGGTGGTGGTCGGCGAAGGCCGTACCTTCAAGCATGTGACCTTACCGCTTGGTGTGCTGCGCCTGTCGGAAGCGGCCGGTGGCAGCCGGTCCAAGGCGGCCGATATCATCAGCAGCCACCTCGCCCATCTGCCCTGGCTGTCCGAGGGGCGCGGCAAGGCGCTGTACGCCAGCGGCGGCGCTTGGCGTGCGGTGGCCCGGCTGTGCATCGCCCAGTCGAACCACCCCCTGCGCATCCTCGACAACTACGCCATTGATCGCCAGGAAGCCGAGCGGCTGATGGACCTGATCGCCAGCCAGAGCCGCAAGTCGATCGAAAAGGTGCCCAACGTCTCGCGCAAGCGGGTGGCCATGCTGCCGATGGCTGCGCTTCTGCTGGGCAAGATTCTCCAGGCGGCCAAGCCGAGCCGGCTGGTGTTTTCGGTGTATGGCATGCGCGAGGGACAGTTCTTCAAGCATCTACCGCCGAAATTGCAGGAAGAAGACCCGCTGCTGGCCGCCTGCCGGACCATGGCCAGCTCGGCCGGGCGATTCGAGGAGCACGGCCGGGAAATCCTCGACTGGATGACCCCCCTGTTCCCCGACGAGACCGCAGCGCAGCGCCGCATTCGCTATGCCGCCTGTCTGCTCGGCGACGTGTTCTGGAACGAGCACCCCGACTATCGCGCCCAACAGGGCTTCCTGCGCACCCTGCGTCTCCCCTTCGTCGGTGTCGAGCACCCGGAACGGGCGCGGCTGGCCATGATGATTTTCATCCGTTACAACGGTTCCGAGGACGAACAGGCGGTGTGCACGGCCGTTTCGATGCTCAGCGACGAAGACCTGCGTCGTGCCCGCGCCGTCGGTCTGGCGCTGCGGCTGGCCCACGGCCTGACCGGCGGCGTTCCCGATCTGGTGCGCCGGACCGCGCTGACCATCGAGGGCAAAGCCGTCGTCCTCTCCGTCCCCGCCGACGATCCCGCCCTGTGCTGCGACGCCACAGATCGCCCATTCGATCGCCTCGCCAGGGCGGTGGGCTGCGAGACGGTCGAGGTGCGGCGGGTGGTGGGGTGATGGAGGCTCTTTCTCATGATCTGTAGCCATCCCAGGCGGAATTCCACGACATGTACGAAACTTTCATCACAATAAAAATCGTCATTCCCGCGAAAGCGGGAATCCATGCGGCCTATCAATCAGAATAAATGCTGCTCATTGCGATACGGCAGATGGCGCTTTCTTCATGATTGCACGGGATGTTGCGGCGCCATGGATTCCCGCTTCCGCGGGAATGACGGTCTATTTATTGTGATGAATTTGGTGTTCTGGAACGACTCGCGTTTCACCGGCAAGACCTATGACTGCGCCGGATATCACCCCCACCCAACCCTCCCCCATCAAGGGGGAGGGCTTTCAAGGCTGCAAATGACCCGTCTCCTTCCCCTGATCATCGCCGTGGCCCTGGCCGGGGCCGCCGCCTGGACGCGGCACGGCTTCATCGAAAGCGAGACCTTGGCGCCGCTGTGCCTGGAAGCGGCGCCGCCGTGGTGGTGCGTGGTGCGGGCGGTGCTGGAGATGGTCGGGCGCAGTCCGGTGCTGGCCGGACTGGCCCTGGCAGCGTCGGTCCTGGCGCTACGCTGGCGTGCTCTGGCAGGCCTCGGCATGAGCCTGGGCGGCATCGCCCTGGCCTTCGGCAATCTCGGCATCGGCGGGCCGGCGATCGTGCTCGGCCTGTTGGCGTTGGCGCGTCGGCACCAGCAGCGGCAAAGCGAGTAGGGTCAGCGTCGCCGACCAGATCACCGCCTGGAGATTGTCGACCCCTGCCAGCAGCAGCGACCCCGCCGCACCCGCCAGCAGCAGCGCGCCGAGCGTGTAATCTTCGGGCCCCGAAGGGCCGGCGCGGCGGAACAGCAGCGGCGCCACCAGCGTCGGCAGGGCCAGCAGCAGCGCGGCGAAGTCGCGGTACCGCGGATCGAGCACCGTGCCCAGTGCCAGACAGGCGGCGCCGAAGCGAACGGCGAACAGAAGGAGCCCCCACCAGAAAGAGCCCTCCCGCAAGCGGGAGAGGGGGCCAGGAGCCATCAGACCAGCCGTCGTCACCGCTGACGGCCGTGTTCCCGTCGCCAACGCCCGCAACGCCGCTCCGGCGATCAGTGCGGCGGCGATCCAGGCCAACGCATGCAGCGGCGGCTCGTGCCAATGGGCGATGGCGTGGCGGCTGAACTCGGCCTGTTCCACCAGCAGCAGGGCGAGCGGCGGAGCGGCAAGGGCCGGGCGCCAATGCCAGCGGCCGACGGTCACGACGGCAAGTCCCCCCAGCAGCAGCGCCAGCAGACCATGCAGCAGCACGTCGGGATGGGGGCTGACCGGGCCGGCAAGGGGGGCTTTGGGCGTGCCGTCGGCATGCAGCAGACCCCAGGCCCCGCCGACGGTGCCCTCGCCGCGCCGCTTCCACGGCTGGTCATAGCCCTCGATCAGGTTGTAGGTCCAACCACGCTCCGCCGCCAGAGCGGCGATACCGCGGGCGAAGCGGGCCTGTTCGACGATCCCCGGCGCCACCGCGCCACGGGCACGGCCGACGCTCGGCCAGCCGATTTCGCCGATCAGGATGGACTTGCCGGGATAGGCGGCGGCCACCTTGCCGATCGCCTCAATGCTGAAGGCCACCGCGTCGTCGATGGTGTGGACATCCTCGCCGTCCCAGTAGGGCAGCACATGCACGGTCAGCAGGTCGACGGCTTTCGCCAACTCCGGCTGACGCAGCCAGAACGACCAGATTTCCGCCGAGGTGACCTGTACCCCCTGGGTGCGGCTTCTGGCGTCGTTGATGATGGCGATCAGGTCGCCGGCCGACATCTCGCGGCGCAGCAGGGTCTCGTTGCCCAGCACGAGGGTACGGATCGTCTGGGGATGGGCGTTGGCCAGGGCGACGGCGCGGTCGACCTCGGCGCGGTTCCTGTCGGCGTCATGGCTCAGCCAAGCGCCAAGAATGACCTTCAGGCCGAGCTTTTCGGCCACCTGCACCACCACATCCTGACCGTCGCCGGTGGAATAGGTGCGCACGCAGCCGGAGATTCTGGCCAGCGCCGTCAGGTCCGATTCGATCACCGCCGGCGGAATGGTGCGCGGGCCGTCCCATTCGAACAGGTCACCGGGATGGGCATAGGACACGCAATCGAGTCGGGTAATGTCCGGCTCGGGCAGAGGCTGAGCGGTCCCTCGCCACGCCTGGAGCGCTATCACCAGGACGGCCATCAGGGCGAAGGCCAGGGCCGCCGGCCAACGGCGGGTCATTCGTCGGCCGGACTGGGATGGTGGTCCTTGCCGTCACCGCGGATCGGCACATCGGCCAGCGGCTTGACCGGCGTCGGCAGGTCATCGAGCGGCAGCATGCGCAGGCGTTTGCCGTCGGGGGCCAGACCCAGGGCGATGCGGCCATGCTTGAGCTTCAGCGCGTCGTCGCCGAACAGGTCGCGGCGCCAGCCATGCAGGGCCGGCACATCGGCGTTGTCATCGGCGGCGATCATCTCCAGATCGGCGGAGCAGGCGACCAGCTTCTGCGCCACGTCATGCTCGTCGCATTTCAGCTTCAGCAGCACCTTGAGCAGATCGACCACCGGACCGATGCCTTTCGGCAGATCCATCCGTTCAGGTGGACGCGGGCACAGGTCGTCGGGCAGCGCCTGGGCGCGGCCGACCGCTTCGAGCAGAGCGGCGCCGATCTTGCCTTCCACCTGCCCCTTGCCCAGGCCGCGCACCCGGGTCAGTTCGGCAACCGTGGTGGGGGCGTGGGCGGCGATCTCGGACAGGGTTTCGTCGCGCACCACCCGCTGGCGCGGCAGGTCACGCTCGCGGGCCTCGCGTTCGCGCCACGCGGCGACCTCGCGCAGCACCGCCAGGAAGCGCGGGCTCGACGAGCGCGGCTTGAGGCGACGCCAAGCCTCTTCCGGCGCGACTCGATATGTCGCCGGGTCGGTCAGCTCGTCCATCTCCTGCTGCAACCAGCCCAGACGGTTGTTCTTGTCCAGTTTTTTGCGCAACTTTTCATAGGCGATGCGCAGATGGGTGACGTCGGCCAGCGCATAATGCAGTTGGCGATCAATGAGCGGCCGTTGCGTCCAGTCGGTGAAGCGCATGGACTTGTCGATGCGCGCCTTGGCCAGTTGCGAGGCCAGCACCTCGTAGGACACCGCATCGCCGAAGCCGCACACCATGGCGGCGACCTGGGTGTCGAACAGCGGCGCCGGGACACGGCCGGACATGTGCAGAAAGATCTCGATATCCTGGCGTGCCGCGTGGAAGACCTTGAGAATCGCCGGATTCGTCAGCAGGTCGTACAGCGGTCCCAGGTCGATTCCGTCGGCCAGGGCGTCGATGGCCCGGGCTTCGTCGGGGCCGCCCACCTGCACCAGACATAGCTGGGGCCAATAGGTTCGCTCGCGAACGAATTCGGTATCGACAGTGATGAACTCGGCGCTCTTCAGGCGATCGCAGAAGGCAGCCAGCGATTCGGTATCGTCAATCGGCTCCATCACCTTGCTATACACGGAGAATCACTCTCCGCGCAAGCGGCGGGGCAGTTGACAAGAGGGGCTTCGGGTCTTCACTCTGTCACGACCTTCAAATCTGGCCTTAATCCATGGCAATCCAGCCGACCTATCCCAATATCCCACCGCCCATCGAGCTGGATCCGCAAGCCAAGAAGCGGCTGCTGGCCGGAATCAAGATGGTGCTGTCGCGCCTGCAAGCCAAAGACAAGCTGAAGGCCGGCATTGATTACACCGACATGCTGGGGCGGCCGCAGTTGCTGCAAGCCTTCATCGAGGCGTATCGCGCCAACCGCAAGCTGACGGCCGATCTGGTGCTGGACATGGCCGGTCAGCCGGTCGTTCGCGATGACGTGCCGCTGAACTGCGGAATCACCCTGGCGCAGATCTGTCAGATGCTGGTCTATACCTGCGCCAAGCGGATCTTCGTCGACAGCGACACCGACACCAAGCCGCCGCAGCCGGCCAAAAAGCTGACCGAGCTGTTCCGCCGCAAGACGCCGCCGCCGATGGCCAAGTCCGAAGGCGAGCGCAAGCTGGCGGAGTTGAAGCCTTATCTTGCCTTTGACTGGCAATTGCCTCTGCTGAAATACTACTATTTCTTTTTCGACAGGCATCAGCTCGCCGAACTTGGCCGCGACATCCTGGTGATGCGCGACCAACTGCAACTGGAGATGGTTGCCGCCTTCGAGGCGCCCAAGGTGCGGGCAGCGCGGCGCCTGGCGCAGGGCGACTTCGCCGAGGTGCTGCTGAATTTCCCGGCGGCCATCGAGGGGCTGGCGCGGGCCCCCGACATGCATTTCGCCCTGTTCCACGATGTCTGTGGTCCGCGGGTGTGGGCGTTCTATGCGCGTGACCTGGATTATATCGACGACGTCACCGAGGTCGACCGCGCCGTGTTGCGGGCCATCGGCCCGCTGCTGGCCGATACCTCGAAGGAGACCGTCGACGCCCTGTCGCGCCTGCAGGCCGATCGCATCGAACAGATCCTGGAAGGCTTCCGGTCCGTCTTTCGCGGTGACCTGCCCGAAATCCTCAGCGACCCCGGTTTCGGCCGTCAGACCCTGCTGCCGTTCGTGCAGCGCTTCACCGGTCTGGATTGGGATGCCCACCAGTTTGTCCATGTGGTCGAGTTGAAATGTACTGCGATGAAGCCGACCCTCGACGTCTGGCTGGAGCGCAAGCGGGCCGGGCTGGCCGGGGAGTTGCCGGACAGCCGGCCCTGACCGGTCGTTCGCTCGGTCTTGCCGCCCTGGTCGCCCTGGCGATTCAGGGCCTGCTGGTCGCCTCGGGCCTGATTCCGGCCCTGGCCGGGCAGTTTGCCGATGCCGATGCCTATATGCGGCTGCTGCGGGTGCGGGTGCTGTGGGAGTCGGGCAACTGGTTCGATGCCCGCATTCCCGACGCCAACGCGCCATTCGGCCTCCTGGTCAACTGGTCCCGGCCGCTCGACGCGCTGATGCTGCTGCTGGCGGCACCGCTGGCGCCGCTCCTGGGGTTCGAGCGGGCGTTGTTCTGGGCCGGCATGGTCATCAGCCCGGTACTGCTGCTGCTGTCGCTGCCGGTGTGGCGCTGGGCGGTCGCCGGACTGGTGCCCGAGCGGCTGCTGGTGCCGATGATCGCGGCCATGCTGCTGATGCCGCAATTGGCGATGATCTACGCTGCGGCGCGGCCCGACCATCACAGCTTGCAGGCCCTGCTGTTCATCCTTCAACTCGGGCTGGTGCTGCGGCTGGCCGACGGCCGGCTCGGCCTGACCGTGGCGGCGGCGGCGGCCGGCGCGGTACAGGGCCTGGCCCTGTGGGTCAGCGTCGAGGCGCTGATGGTCGGCCTGGCCTTTGGCGGGGCCCTGGCCCTGGTCTGGCTGCGCTGGGGCGGCGCGACCCTGCGCCACATGGCCGCGTATGGCGCGGCCCTGACGGCGACGCTGGCGGCGGCGCTGCTGATCGAGCGCGGCGCCGATTGGGCGGTGGTCTACTATGACCGGGTTTCGGTGGTCCATCTGTGGGTCGCGGCGGCCCTGACCGCCGGTCTGCTGGCGGCGCTGGCGATCGAGCGTCGCCGCGGGCTGGGGCTCGGACTGGCCGGGGTGGTGACGCTCGGGCTGGTTTATGCCGTGTATCCCGACTTTTTCCGCGGCCCGTTCGCCGCCTATCCGGCGGATGCGCTGACCTGGGTACCGCAGACCGGAGAAATGCTGCCACTCTGGCCGTCGAGCCGCGGCGCCGTGGCGCATGGCTTGTTGCAGCTTGGGCCAGCGCTGGTCGCGCTGCCCTGGATGGTGCGGCATGTCCTGTCGGCGCGGCGGGATGAAGCGGCGCCCTGGTGTGTCCTGCTGTTGGCTCTGATCGTGTTTCTGATGCTGGCGCTGTTCCAGGTGCGTTGGGCAAGCTACAGCCAGATTATCGCTTTGCCGGCCTGGGTGCTGACCGCAACCTGGCTGTGGAGCCTCCGCCCGGGGCTGCGGACGGTGGCGCTGGGCGGCTTCGTGGTCGCGCCACTGCTCGGCTCCGCCTGGCTGGCGGAGCCGCCGGTCAAGCCCGAGACGGCGGAAGTTGCTGCCTGCGACTGGGAGGCGATGCAGCAGTGGCTGATCGGGCGGCGCCCGCCTGGAACGGCCCCCATCCTGCTGACCTATTTCTACGGCGGCCCACAGTTGGCTTGGCACACCGGCTATCGTGTCGTCGGCTCGCCCTATCTCGATATCGAGGGACTTGGTCAAGTCGGGCGCGACGGCATCACCGACACCAACGCGGTGTTCCTGGACCGTGGCGAGATGGCGCGCGATATCCTGTCACGGCGTCGTGTCGATCTGGTGCTGGTCTGCTCCGGTGGCGACGAAGGACAGGTGCTCTACGGCAAAGCGACGGACAGCCTGCATGCCCGGTTGCAGGCCGGACAATCACCGGACTGGCTGCAACCCATCGAGCTGCCGGCGGGGCTGGAAGGGTTTCGGCTGTATCGGCCGCTTGGGTGATGGGTCACGCCGGCTTTCGTGCCGTACCGATCACTTGCAGGCCAGCATTTGCCAATCCTGGCAACGTCAAAGTTGCCTCGTCCAGCCGTACCGCGCCGCGTGTCAGGGCTTCGATGCCGGGCAAGAAGCGGAATGCTCGGTTGAACACCAGCACATCGCTGTTCATCATCACGCAGAAACCGAAAAACCCATAGGTGCGCCACCACCGCGCCTCCAGCCCGGCGGCTGCGAGATGGGCCATGGTTGCGGCTCGGCGGAGCGGCGACTCGGTTTCATGGTCCAGCGCGGGCGACAGGCGGTAGATCACCGCGCGCAGCCATCGCCATGGAGCGAAGTCGCTGACCGGTTCGCGCCAGACGAACAGGCCGCCCGGCTTGAGAATGCGCCGGACCTCGCGGAACAGGCCGACTCGGTCATTGACGTGATGGATGCCACCCAGCATCAGCACGCTGTCGAAGCAGTCGTCTCGCAATGGCAGCATGGTGGCGTCGCCCTGCACCAGCGCCACCCGGTCGGCGGGTAGTTCGTCGTGGCCGGCTTGCAACATGGCGGCCGAAACGTCGACGCCGATGCCGGTGCGGTAGGCCCCGTCGAACAGCCGCAACGCCTCGCCGCGTCCGCAGCACAATTCGGCCATGTCGCCTAACGCGGCGCCCTCCAGCGCGTCACGGAGCGCCGCGTCCAGATAGGCCGAATAGACGCGCGTATGGGGGTAGTTCAGGTTTGCTGTGTAGGCCTGTGAGACAGCGTCGTAATGGGCCTGCTGGATGCGCCCCTCGGCCGAGCACAGCTTTTCGGCGAACAACGGGATGCCGGACGGGGTGATGCGGTAGCGGTGAGAGCCATCCTGGTTCACCAATGTCTGCATTCCCTCGCGCCGCAGTGGCTGACGGGTCGCCGGGCAGGCGAGATAGCGCAGCATGTCCAGGGTGTCGTTCATGGCCACAGCACTAGCAAACTGTCGGGGATAAAGCAACAGCACCTTGGGCTTGCTGGCCAATGCCCCATTGACAAAGCGGCGTCGTCATGCGTCCTTTCCGGCTTTCCGCGCGTCCTGTCGTCACATACGGAAGGCTCCCATGCACCTCTACCGATCCCACACCTGCGGCCAACTGCGCAGCGATAACGCCGGTCAGGAGGTTCGCCTGTCGGGTTGGGTGCATCGCAAGCGGGATCACGGCAATCTGCTGTTCGTCGACCTGCGCGATCACTACGGCGTGACCCAGTGCGTCCTCGATGTCTCCAGCCCGATGTTTGCCGTGCTCGAAGGGGCGCGCCCGGAAAGCGTCGTCACCGTCACCGGCAAGGTGGTCACGCGTTCGGCCGACACCATCAATCCCCGTCTGGCCACTGGCGAGATCGAGCTTCAGGTTGCCGCCGCCGAGGTTCAGAGCCATGCCGACGTCCTGCCCATGCAGGTCTATGGCGAGCAGGAATTCCCCGAGGACATGCGGTTGCGCTACCGCTTCCTCGATCTGCGCCGCGACAAGGTGCATGCCAACATGCTGCTGCGCAGCCAGGTCATCGCCTTCCTGCGCCGCCGCATGATCGACCAGGGTTTCGTCGAGTACCAGACGCCGATTCTCACCGCGTCGTCGCCCGAAGGCGCCCGCGACTATCTGGTGGCCAGCCGCATCCATCCCGGCAAGTTCTATGCGCTGCCGCAGGCGCCGCAGCAGTTCAAGCAACTGCTGATGGTCGCCGGCTTCGATAAATACTTCCAGGTCGCCCCGTGCTTCCGCGACGAGGCCGGCCGCGCCGACCGCTCGCCGGGCGAGTTCTATCAGCTCGATTTCGAGATGAGCTTCGTCACCCAGGAAGACGTCTTCGCCGCCATCGAGCCGGTGCTGCAAGGCGTGTTCGAGGAATTCGGCGGCGGCCGCAAGGTCACTCAGGCGCCGTTCCCGCGCATTCCCTATGACGAATCCATGCTCAAATACGGCTCCGACAAGCCGGACCTGCGTAACCCGCTGATCATCGCCGATGTCACCGAGGCGTTCCGCGGCTCGAATTTCGGCATCTTCGCCAAGGCCGTCGACAAGGGTGCGGTGGTCCGCGCCATCCCGGCTCCCGGTGCCGCCGACAAGCCGCGCAGCTTCTTCGACAAGCTGAACGAATGGGCGCGCGAGAACGGCGCCGGCGGCCTCGGTTACATCCAGTTCGCCGCCGACGGCCCCAAGGGTCCGATCGCCAAGAACCTGGAAGAGGCCCGCGTCACCGCCATCCGCGAAGCGACCGGCGTACAGCCGGGCGATGCCGTGTTCTTCTGCTGCGACAAGCAGGGCGTTGCCGAGAAGTTCGCCGGTCTGGTGCGCACCAAGGTGTGCAACGAGCTGGATCTGCTGGAAAAGGACGTTTTCAAGTTCTGCTGGACCGTCGACTTCCCGATGTACGAGCGGAACGAAGAGACCAACCTGATCGAGTTCTCGCACAACCCGTTCTCCATGCCCCAGGGCGGCATGGATGCGCTGTTGAACAAAGATCCGCTGGAGATCAAGGCGTTCCAGTACGATATCGTCTGCAACGGTGTCGAACTGTCGTCGGGCGCCATCCGCAACCATCTGCCCGAGATCATGCTGAAGGCGTTCGAGATCGCCGGCTATCCGGCCTCGGAAGTGGAAGCGCGATTCGGCGGCATGCTCAACGCCTTCCGCTTCGGCGCCCCGCCGCATGGCGGCTCGGCCCCGGGCATCGACCGTATCGTCATGCTGCTGGCCGATGAGCCGAACATCCGCGAGGTCATCCTGTTCCCGATGAACCAGCAGGCTCAGGATCTGCTGATGCAGGCCCCGGCCGAGATCACCGCGGAACGACTGAAAGAGCTGCACATCAAGCTCGATCTGCCGAAGCCGAAGAAGGACGAGAAGAAAGAGGGTACGGCCTGAGTTTCCTGGGAGCGCGGGCGCCCGCGCTCCCAGGACGATGTTGCAACGCAGCGGCAAGGAGTTGACAGCCGCCTCGCCTCACCGTAAGCCCATAGGCATGCCCCAAGCTCTCCCCCTGGTCTGGGTTCTGGCCGATGATCGCGCCGGCAATGTCGCGCAAGCCCTGGGCGTTGCCGAGGCGCTGGGCTGGCCGTTCGAGCGCAAGAACCTCCGCTATACCCGCTTGGCGGGCCTGCCCAATGCCCTGCGCGGGGCCTCGCTGCTGGGGGTGGCAGAGGACTGCCGTCCGGCGCTGTCGCCCCCCTGGCCCGATCTGGTGATTGCCGCCGGCCGCCGGACCGCGCCGGTGGCCCGCTGGATTCGCCGTCAGCATCCTGCCGCGCGGTTGTGTCAGGTGATGGACCCGGGTTGGCCGGGGCGCGAGGACTTCGCCCTGATCGCCGTGCCGAACCATGACACCGATGTCACCGCGGCGCCCAATCTGCTGCGGATCACCGGCGCGCCGCATCGCGTCACCCCGGAGCGGCTGGCGTGCGAGGCGGATATCTGGCGACCGCGGCTGGAGCATCTGCCGCGCCCGTGGATCGCGCTGATTGTCGGCGGCGCCACCAAGTCCCACACCTTCACCGCCACCCAGGCGCAGCGGCTGGCCGAACTGGCCGGCGGCATGGCGCGGGAGGCCGGCGGCAGTCTGCTGGTGACCTCCAGCCGCCGCACCGGTGCGGAAGCCGAATCGGCCCTGGCCGCGTATCTGCCGCGGCCACTGCACTGGTTCCGCTGGGGGGACGGCGGCGACAACCCCTATTTCGGCTATCTGGCGCTGGCCGACCATATCGTGGTGACTGGCGACTCGGTGTCGATGGTCTGCGAAGCCTGCGCCACCCCCGCCCCGGTGTCGATCTTCGCTCCGACCGGCATGATCGGCGCCAAACACCGCCGCCTGCATGCCGATCTGGTCGCCAAGGGCTTCGCCCGCATGCTCGACGGCAAGCTGAAGGGCGGCACCCATCCACCGCTGAATGCCGCCCGGGTGGTAGCGGATCGGCTGCGGGGGCTGATGGGATGACCCGCATCGGCTTCTACCACCTGCAACTCTGGCCACTTGAAAAGGCCCTGCCGGCGCTGCTGGAGAAGGTTCAGGCGGGTGGCCTCCGGGCGGTGGTGATGGCTGGCAGTCCCGAGCGGGTCAGCTTTCTCGATAATCTGCTGTGGACCTACGACCCCGGTTCGTGGCTGCCGCATGGCTCGGTGCGTGACGGCGAGGCGGCGCTGCAACCCATCTGGCTGACCGCGCAGGACGAGAACCCCAATGGTGCCGGTGTGCTGGTGCTGACCGATGGCGTGATGCCGGCCAGCCTGGACGGCTTTACCCGTGTCCTAGACCTGTTCGACGGCAATGACGAACGGGCCGTCCAGGCGGCGCGGCGGCGCTGGAAGACCTGGAAGGATGCCGGGCACGAACTGGTCTACTACCAGCAGACCGAGCGGGGCGGCTGGGTCGAGAAGGCACGGCATCCCACGGCCCCCCCTCCGCCTACCGCGTAAACAGCCGATTGATCTGCTCCAGCGTCAGCGCCAGCACGGTGGGGCGGCCGTGGTTGCAGACGGTGGCGGCGGGGGTCTGTTCCATCTGGCGCAGCAATGCGTCCATCTGCTCCAGCGACAGCCGGTCATTGGCCTTGACGGCGCGGTGACAGGCGGTGGTGGCGAGCACCTCGTGCAGGCGGCGGCGCAGGGCGTCAGCATCTTCGTCCTCGGCCAGACGGTCGGCCAGATCCTTGACCAGGGCGTGAACATCGACGCGGCCGAGCAGGGCAGGGACGGCGCGGACCAGCACCGACTCGGGGCCGAACGTCTCCAACTCCAGGCCGAGTCGCTCCAGATCGTCGCGCCAGAGCGCCAGCGTCGCCGCGCCTGAGCGGCTGAGGTCGACCACCTCGGGCATCAACAGACCCTGCGAGGCCACCGGGCCCTGGTCCAGCGCCGCTTTCAGCCGCTCATACAGCAGCCGCTCATGGGCGGCGTGCTGGTCGACCAGCACCAGTCCGTCGGCGGTCTCGGCCACCACATAGAGCCCATGCACCTGACCGATCGCCCGACCCAGGGGGAAATCCGCGGGGGGCGGCTCGGCGGCGGCGGCGGGCGGTGGGGTGAGGGGGGCGGCAGCCTCGCCGAAGCCCCAACTCGGGGCCGGCGGCTGCGGGGCCAGCGGCCGTTGCAGGGAAAAGGCGGTCTGACGATTGGCGGCGCTGCCATGGCTGGGGCGATAGCTGGAGCGGGTAAAGGACGATCCACCGGAGGAACCGGCGGGCGCCGGGGCAGGGGAGGGGGTGAAGGCTTGCAGGGCGCCGTCGCTCAGGGTGGTGGCGCTGCGCACGCCGACAGTGGCCAGGGCCTGCTTGATGCTGCCGACCAGCAACCCGCGCACCTCGGCGTCGGAGCGGAAGCGCACCTGGGTCTTGGCTGGGTGGACGTTGACGTCGACCTCGTCCGGCGGCACGGTCAGGAACAGCACCACCGCCGGAAATTTGTCGCGCGGCAGCACGTCGGCATAGGCGCCCTTGATCGCCCCGGTCAGGCTGCGGTCCTTGATGACCCGGCCGTTGACGAACAGGAACTGGTCGCGCGGGCTGGAGCGCTGATAGGTCGGCAGGCCGATGAAGCCGGTCAGTACCATGCCGTTGCGCTCGGCGCTCAGGGGCACCGAGTTTTCGGCGAAGTCGCGCCCCAGGATGGCCCGCACCCGGTCGCGGGCCAGGCCGCTGTCGTCCAGCAAGGCCGGGTCGAAGCGATAGGTCGGCCGGTCGTTGACCGACAGGTGAAAGGCCACGGCCGGATGGGCCAGCGCCAGCGCCTCGACGGTTTCCTTGATGGCGCTGGTCTCGGACTGCTCGGAGCGCAGGAATTTCAGCCGCGCCGGGGTGGCGAAAAACAGCTCGGCCACCTCGATGCGCGTGCCCGGCGGTGCCGCGGCCGGCTTGACCGGCGCCTTGACCCCGGCCTCCAGCGACAGGCTCCAGGCATGGGGGGCTTGCGCCGTGCGGGTCGTGATGGTCATTCGGGAGACAGAGGCGATGCTCGGCAGCGCCTCGCCACGGAACCCGAACGAGGAAATATTCCACAGATCCTGGTCGGGCAGCTTCGAGGTGGCGTGACGCTCGATGCACAGTTCCAGATCCTCGGCGGCCATGCCATGGCCGTCATCGGTGATGGCGATCAACGAGCGGCCCCCGTCGCGCACGGCTACCTCGACCCGCCGCGCCTGAGCGTCCAGGGCGTTTTCCACCAGTTCCTTGACCACCGAGGCAGGGCGTTCGACCACCTCGCCGGCGGCAATCTGGTTGATCAGGCTAGGGGGCAGAACACGAATGGACATGAGGCGTTCACGATGATGAAGGACGGCGCAGAAGGTATCACCGCTCGACCGATCGAGCGGCGAAAAAATGCATTGTCGACAGGCCCGGTCAACGATGTTGTCCGCCTGTGCGGAACGTGGGAGCAACATGTTGGATTTGCATCAACTTTGCCCGGCTTTGATGGCTTTGTTGCAATGCGGTAACTCATACGGAAGGAGTGGGCTTTTTGAACCGCTTGGCTATTGCCATAAGGCAAACCGATTGATATGAACGGTTTTGGTAATCTCCTCAGGGAGGAAGCCGGGTAGAAATTATGGTGAGATAGGCATGAAGCGAACCGTGACAGCAGTCCTGACCGGGCTGGCCCTTGGAGGGTCCAGCCTGAGCCAGGCGGCGGAGATCCCCAGAGATCTGGAGATCGACGCGGGTAGCCTCACCGTCTCCAAGAAGGAGTTGGTGTGCTTGGCGTTGAACGATTATTGGGAGAGCCGAGGAGAACCGTTGGAAGGACGGTTGGCGGTTGCCCAGGTGGTGCTCAACCGAGCGATGGACGAGCGTTTCCCGTCGAACTTGTGTTCGGTGGTATTTCAATATCGGCATAGTCAGAATTGCCAATTTTCCTGGGCCTGTACCGGTAAGTCCATTGAGCCGACCGACGGAGCGGCGTGGCGCGAGTCCGTGCTGCTGGCCTCGACGGTGCTGGATCGCCAATCGGGCTTGCAGGATCTGACCGGTGGCGCCAAATGGTTCCATGCCACCTATGTCAAGCCGAACTGGGGCAGCAGCCTGAAGGTTTCGCGCAAGATCGCGCGCCATGTGTTCTATCGCGAAGTCAATGCCGACCTGTCCCAGGGAGCGGAGGATTTCGCCGAGTGGTCCGAGGACCGCCTCAACGATACGCAGGTCGCCGCGAATTCGCGGTGATGCGACGGGGGCTGTGTTTCCGTGATGCCCAGGCTCGGCCCGGGCATCACGGAAACAATCGCCGGTCCGGCCAGCTATCTTCGCCGCCATCCTCCCAGTCCCCCAGCATGCGGCGTTCCCAGCGGCGCCATTGGCCGTTGCGGAAGCGATAGGTGTGGAACAGGGTGATGGAATCCCCGGACCAGCCTTCGCGCACCGCCGGGTCTTCGACATGCGGCCGGCTGCGGGCGGACAGGATGGCTTTGCCGGCGCCGTCGCCGATCAGCGCCCAACCGCTGCGCAGGGTGGACAGCAGGACGATGGGTTCGCTGCGGCCGCGGTCCTGTTCGTCCTCGCCGGGGCGCTCGGTGCCGGTTTCGTCGACGGCGTCGAGTCGGCGCAGGCGACCATTGCGGATGTCCAGCAGAAAGGTGGCCAGGCCGTAATAGGGGCCGCGGCCGGCGCTGTAATCGACGCGCAGCAGATAGGTCGGCCGCCCCGCGCCGTGCAGGTCGATGGCCTCGAGGGTGGCGTCGGGCGGCTCGAACACCAGTTCGTCAATGATGACGCCACCACGGTCGACCACCCGCAGCCGGGTTCCTTTGCGCGGCGTGGTGTCGGCATCCTGAAGCAGTTCAAGCCGCCCGTTCACCCCCGTGAGCCCGGCATCCAGATCGAGACTCTGGCGGACTGCATAGCCCTGCGGCGGAGCCGCCGCCGCCGCGGTGCTCCACAGGATCGCCAACACCCACACCCACGCACCCATGCAGAGCAATCGGATGAACGGTTCCAGTCTGGCGGCGATGTCCGCCCCACTCCCGTCATCCCCGCGAAAGCGGGGGTCCATGGCACCGCAGGCATCCTCTTTACGGGATGGTTTCGAGCTTGCCCAACCATGGATCCCCGCTTTCGCGGGGATGACGAGTGAAATACAGGCCGTCATTCCTTCACCCGATTGCTCTGCACACCCATGCCCCGGTCCTTCACTGCACAGTCCGGTATCAGACAAGCTGTATCGTGACGGGGGGCAATGCATGCGGTGCATTGGTCGATCTGACCGAACGGGTTAGAGCG
>OBEQ012365876.1_pt1 | contig 46265 bp, 50 predicted proteins | sample 1670901 | NCBI WGS metagenome assembly OBEQ01 (sample SAMEA104232315, study PRJEB22302) | groundwater metagenome | biome: forest; feature: aquifer; material: groundwater | place: USA | collected 2011-08-07 | depth 5.4 m
CATTGGAATATAAATGGTAATGTGGGTTTAGTTGCGGGAGCAACCTATCCCGAGGAATCGGGTTATATTAGGGATGAAGTTGGTCCTAATCTTTTCCTATTGATCCCAGGTGTTGGAGCGCAAGGTGGCAAGGCCGAAGAAATAGTACCAATGGCGCTAAGAAGAGAGCAGACGGGAGTGATAAACTCATCAAGAGCAATAACATTTGCAAAAAGACAACAAGGAGAAACACAAGCCCAAGCTATTAAAAGATCGGCACAAGAGCTTCAGGATGAGATTGTTTCAGCCCAAAAGGCAGCATAATGGCAAACACAGAACTTACACCAGCACAACAAGACTTATCAGCTGAACTTTTTAATATTGGTGCAATCAGATTTGGAGATTTTAAGCTCAAACTTCATGACCAACATCCAGAAGCGCCACTTTCACCAGTTTATATTGATTTAAGGATTCTACGCAGGTTCCCAGATGCTAAAATGGCAGCAGTTGATGTTTATGAGGAGTTAGTAAGACCACTAAAGTTTGATCTTTTGGCAGATATTCCAACAGCAGTAACACCTTTAGTATCCTCTTTGGCAGATAGATTAGCGGTAGGGATGGTTACTCCCAGAACAGACAATAAATCACATGGAAGTGGAGCAAAGATTGATGGAGCATTAGAGGAAGATAAGGGTAAAGTGGCAGTGCTAATTGATGATTTAGTCACCAGAGCTGATTCTAAGTTAGAAGCTGCAGCAGTTTTAAGAACTCACCCAATTGGGGTAAAAGATATGGTGGTACTTATTGACCGAGAGCAAGGTGGCAGGCAGCAATTAGAAAGTTTAGGTTATGATCTACATGCAGCCTTAACCATGAATAGAATGCTTGAATTCTATGCCAGTGCGGGTTCGATCACTTCGGCAGTTTATGATGATGCTGTTAAAAGAATTGATACTTTAAACAAATTCTTGGGGATCTAAAACCACTCGAAATAATATCTAGCTAAAAATATTACTATTAATTAATAGAATATAATTGGTTTCCAAAAAAAGTTCCGATATAGTCGACTAGTGCCAGCTCGTATTTTTACTCCATTTTACGCACAAAATTTCTTAAAATTTACGTTAGGGTGAGTTAGGATTCGAACCAATAACTAGTAAATTATTTTGTCAGAAAAGAGCTTACTACATGCATGCGAAGAACAAAATCTTCATAATCTTCACCTACAAGGGTAACATGACCAAGTTTTCTTTCAGGACGAGGTGATTTTTGGTAATCGTGAACAAAAACACCCTCCATTCTTGAAACATCATCCATTCCAGTATAATCCCCAATAATATTAACCATTCCTGCATATGGATAGACCATGTCTGTTTCTCCAAGGAATTGTTCTGTCACGGCTAGAACATGGTTTGAAAATTGGGAGGTTGTACAAGCCTCGATTGTATAATGACCAGAATTATGTACTCTTGGGGCACATTCATTAACCCAAATTTGGTCATTTTCACCCAAGAACATCTCCACTCCAAAAACTCCAGCTCCTTGAAAGAATGATTCAGCAATTGTTGTAACAATACTCATAGCTCTTAATTGAACCATATTGCTAACTTGAGCAGGTGCTACAACTTCCCTCAGTTGGCCTCGTAGGTGTTTTGTTTCTACCAATGGATAAAGTTTTACATCTTCACTGCTTCTTACTCCTTTGGCCACCATCATCGCTAATTCTTTAATAAAGGGTATTCGTTGCTCAACATATAGTTCTCTGGTAGAATCACCATTTTGTAGTCTAGCAATGGCTGGTGCAATATCAGCTTTACCTCTTATTTCTGCATTACCCCTACCATCGTATGCATCACGTTTGGTTTTTGCTATCAAACCTCGTGGTGATTGGTCTAATAACTCTCTGATCTCATTGGCAGTGGAGACTTCTCTATGTGGTGCAACCGGTATTCCTAACGCTGTCAAAATTAGATGTTGCCGGTATTTATCTTGGATGTTATATATAGTCTCTGCGGAAGGATGTACTACCCTAGCATAGGCTAGAGCTGCTACTTCCAATGTTTTTGGGTCTAAATGTTCAATTTCCACTGTTAAGTATCTAGCTGCTTCAGCTAAGTCAAAAAGTCTGTCCCTTTCTCTTAAACCACCTTTTATAGCTTGGGCACCTGCTACTTTCTTTGCAGAACAGTCATTTCCACTTGGATCTAAAACAATTGTTGATAGATTTATCTCTCTTGCAGCCTGGGTAAGCATCATTCCAAGCTGACCACCACCAACTATACCAAGATCATATAAAGCTTCAACCATATTTATGTATTCTTATACTGGATATTGGGTAAATAAGTCAACCTATATTAATTAAACCAAAATCTGTTGCAAATAACTCATGGTTAAATCTAAAGGTTGGTACTGATCTAACCAAGAATAGGTTCTAAACGTGTTGCCCAGAGCCAGCAAGAATGTGAAATAGGTATATTACACTTCACTAATCACATCAAAGCCCTTGTAACTACCTGTAATTGCTAATCCAATAACAGAACCACTAGTAAGTTCTCTTTTCTTAATTTGGTGCGATGTTTCATTAATTGTTGCTCCAGAACCTACAGCATCATCAATTAATAATATATTCTTATAAATTTTATTTTCATCTACAACTATTGTTAGTTTGGCGTTTTCAATACGATCTTCAATTTTTGTTAGAGTTTTTTGAGGAACTGCGATATCAGTTTTTATTTTTGTTACGGAAAGAGAAGTAATAGGCAAACTTAGCTGTCTTTCAAGTTCTTTCATAAACTGTACCTCTCGTTTTACTGTTGGAGGAATAAATAAAATACCATCAATTTTATACTCTTTGATAACTTGTAAGATTTGAGGGCGAATTTCCCTAATGAGTTGAGAGATTAAATTCCTATTTTGACTTTGTTTTGCATACAACAGCATTTGCCCGAGCTTTGTTTTTCCAAAGCGCTCAATACTATAAAAGTCTAGATAAAAAAGTTTATCTACAAAAACTTCACCAAAGGTTTGTTTCATTTTTGCCATTCCGTCTATTAAGTTATCTTTACGGAACTGATCATATTTCTTAAGAGTATTAATAAATTCTTTTGCTGTTTTTACTGGATCTTGGTTTGTTTTTATACACCATGTGACAAAGCCTTCCCACCCAGCAATAGATTGTCCGGTTGGTGAAATAAATAGGTATCGTTTATCAATAATTCGCCTTAATTCTTTGGGGATTACTTTGTCAGTTAAAGGTTCTTTTTTCTTTGCTTTTGCGTAATAAACTTTAGGAGGTTTTCCAGTTTTCTCTAGGACTCCCATATCTAGTAGATTTTTAAGTTGTTTTCGGACTGCACGAGAAGTAATAGTGCCAAGATATTCAAACAGCTCTTGACCACTTGCTTGTCCATTTTTAGTGATGTAATCTATGATTCTGTCTTTAGTTAAGTCAATCATGACATAAGTATAGCACAGTAGTTCCTAATATACTAGGAACTAGGAACTACAATAAGTAAAATGAATAATTTTTGTTTTTTTAGCAATCTAGGCACGATTTGGTTCCATCTGGGGGCAAGTCAACCAGCACAAGTTCCAGTTTGGAATCAGACCTATATAAACTCTTGATATTCATAAATATTATGGGTTATAATCTGATCCAAATATGGGTATAGAATCAACAGAACAGCAAATTGTTAAATTATACGGCGACTTTCGGTCATTAATGAAACCTTGGTATTACCACTTACCTGGAGCGCATACCCTTGCAACCATAGGAGTTACAGCCTATTCAGCATTTAATGGTGGTAATGAGTTTGCTAACCATTATGGACAATTGCAAGTTTGGGGTGGAAATCTAGGGTTATTATTTGCCTCAAATGGAATAGGACAGCAGTTAGAGAAACTCCGTGAAAAAAGGCAAGTAGATTTGGCTGCAAATATTGCTTTTTTAGAAGGAAGAACTGTTGATAATAATGATCCCAAGCAATTAGCTTCGGAAGCATCAAGAGCTACTAGAGTTTTACATCTTGCTCACGACATCTTACCAGGAGTTTTAGATACTGGGATGTTTGATTTATATTATCTCATCAGTCGTAGATTTTGGAATAAAAATGAAAATATTTATCAAGAACTAGCCGAACGCCACTTAAAATTCTTTGTAGAAACAGGAGGTAGAGTTGATCCTAACTTGAGAGTGGCTCAAGAAATTACCAGAGATGCATTGATTGTCAGAAGAGAAGAGCTGAGGAAAGTATCTATCAACCCACTTTCTTCTACAAGAAAGAGAGTCTATGGTACTTATGTATCGGGAAGAATAAATGAGATTTTGAGTGGATTACCACCTTTTGCATAAAATAAATCATTGAATCCTAATAATTAGGTACATAAAATCTCTGATTTTGTGCCCAGTAGGTCCGAACATAGTCCCAGATCCCCAGCTTTTTTTCTACGCACGGTTTTATATCAAAATAGAGTAACCCCAATTAGTTTTCGGACTTTAGGTTCACAAGTAACCAATTGAAAAACTGATAAAGAAGAGTTAGTATATCCCTACCAGGGGGATATATGGCCTACAGACCAAAAGATACACAAGAAAGAATTCTTCATAGATTAAAAATTGCTCGGGGGCACTTGGATAAAGTAATAACCATGGTGGAAAAAGATGAATATTGTATTGATGTTCTTCACCAAATCCAAGCAGTTGATAGTGGTTTAAAGGAAACTGGTAATTTAATCCTGGAAAATCACCTACAAACATGTGCTGCCGATGCGATTAAAAAGGGCAAAAGTAAAGAAGCGATTGAAGAAGTAATGAGTGTATTTAGAAAATCACACTAATTTATTTTATGAATTTAGACAAACTACTAGTTATTGTTTTTAGTTTAGGTGGTACTGCCTTTACCTATTGGTTTTTCTTAATGAACAAGGAAAGTAAGTAATGGAACACACTAGAAAAACTTTCAATGTTGAGGGAATGCATTGTGCTTCTTGTGTCAGGCTAATTGAAAGAGCATTAACAAAAACAGAAGGAATTTCTGAAGCAAATGTTAATTTGGCTACAAATCAAGCCACTGTAATATATGACCCCCAAAAAGTAACAGATAAAAAAATTGAAACAGCAGTAGCCAATGTTGGTTATAAAGCAATGATTCAAGAAGAGATCAAAGATGAAGTAACTGTTGAACACGAGAAACAAAAAGAATTATCCGATTTGAGAAATAAGGTTGTTGTCAGTTTAGGATTAGGTGCATTGATCCTTTTTGGAAGTTTTCCCGGATTAATGAGTCTTGCTCCGGCATTTTTAACTAACCCCTGGATTCAATTATTGCTGGCTATTCCAGTTCAGTTTTGGGCTGGATTAACTTTTTACCAAGCAGCAATTCCTGCTTTAAGACATCGAACTGCTAATATGGATACTTTGGTTGCTTTAGGCACAACTGTTGCCTTTGGTTTTTCAGCATTTATCGTTTTGTTTCCCCAAATTGTTGCAAGCATTGGTTTAGAACCAATGCCCTACTTTGATGTAGCAACTCTTGTTATTGGATTAATTTTGCTTGGAAGGTATTTTGAAGCCAAAGCCAAGATGGGAACCTCCGATGCAATCAAAAAGCTAATTGGGTTACAAGCCAAGACAGCTAGATTGGTTATTAATGGTAAGGAAGTAGATATACTAATAGATCAGGTTCAAATTGGTGATGCCATTAGGGTAAGACCAGGAGAAAAAATTCCTATTGATGGAATTTTACTTGAAGGAGAATCTTCAGTTAATGAATCAATGATAACAGGTGAAAGTATGCCTGTTGATAAAACGAAAGGTGATAATGTTGTTGGAGCAACAATTAATAAATCAGGAACCTTTACTTACAAAGCTACCAAAGTTGGGCAAGAAACTATGCTTGCCCAAATCATAAAACTAGTTCAGGAGGCTCAAGGCTCTAAAGCTCCTATTCAAAGAATTGCTGACACTGTTTCTTCTTACTTTGTGCCCATTGTCATTATGTTGGCATTCGCCACATTTAGTACATGGTACGTTTTCGGAGCTTCTCAGGCACTTCTCTTTGCTCTTTTAAATACAGTAGCTGTACTTATTATTGCTTGCCCATGTGCAATGGGATTGGCCACACCAACTGCCATTATGGTAGGAACTGGCAAGGGAGCAGAACATGGAATCTTAATAAAAGATGCTGAAAGTTTAGAAATAGCCAATAAAATAAATACTGTAATCTTTGATAAAACGGGAACCTTGACTCAAGGTGAGCCTCATGTTACTGACGATATAAAAATTTCCCAAAGATTTTCTCATAAAGAGCAAAGTAAATGGGAAGGCACTGTTTTAGATTTGATTTACAGTATAGAGTTTCATTCTGAGCACCCATTATCTAGAGCAATTATTGAGTATTTAGATAAAAAGAGTGTAAAGCCTTGGTCGGTAAAGAATTTTAAGGCTTTAACAGGATTTGGCGTAGAAGGAACTGCTGCCAACTCTAAAGTATTAATTGGAAATCAAAGATTATTAGAATCAAAAAAAGTTAAATTAGAGTCTGATTTAGAAAAACAATCCTCAAACTGGGTGGAAGAAGGCAAGACTGTAGTACATGTAGTGGTAGATGGAAAACATTCTGCAGTGATAGCTATTGCTGATTCCATTAAAGATTCAGCAAAAGACGGAGTAAAAGCCTTGCTAGACAAAGGAATTGAAGTTGTAATGATTACTGGTGATAACCAGAAAACTGCTCAAGCGATAGCAGAAAAAGTTGGAATTAAAAGAATATTAGCTGAGGTGTTACCTGACCAAAAAGAAGCAGAAGTCAGAAAGATTCAAGCAGAAGGAAAAGTAGTTGCGATGGTTGGTGATGGTATTAATGATGCACCTGCACTGGCCGCAGCAGATATTGGAATTGCTATTGGGACAGGTACAGACGTGGCTATTGAGGCTGCGGATATTACGTTGATTAATAAGGACTTAAAATCGGTAGCTTCCGCAATAGAGTTGTCTAGAAAAACCATGCGGACAATAAGGATGAATCTCTTTTGGGCGTTTGGTTACAATGTTATACTTATACCTGTTGCCATGGGTGTTTTATATCCGTTCTTCCATCTTTTACTTAATCCAATTTTTGCCTCATTAGCAATGGCGACAAGTTCAGTTTCAGTTGTCTCTAACTCGCTACTTCTAAAAAGGACTAAGATATAAAATGAACTTTCTTTTACCCGCATTAGTTTTGGTTTTAGTTGTTACCGCCGGAGGTGGGTTTTGGTTAATGAAGAGTTGCCAGGCGATACAAATAGTTAAAACTCATAGCGGTAATTTATCTTTCCAAATAGTAAGCGAGAAAGGAGACAGTCATGAACCTGCAAATTGCGGAAGATTCCCGATTGTTGCAGGACAAGAATAATATGAATCTTTGGGTTATATTTTTAACTGGATTAACTGTGGGCGGTCTAACATGTTTAGCGGTACAGGGCGGCTTATTAGCCTCTGTGATTGCTGCAAGAGAAGAAGAAACAACAAAAAAGGTGAGTAATGCCAAGCACACCATTTATGCTACAACAGCCTTTTTAGTGACCAAACTTGCGGCTTATACGATCTTAGGTTTTATTCTGGGTGCATTTGGTGGTGCAATCAATATAAACGATAAGGTTCAATCTATAATGCAGCTTATCGCTGGGCTGTATATGCTGGCAGTGGCTGGTAATTTGTTAAATCTTCATCCGATATTTAGATATGTAATTATCCAACCTCCCAAATTTCTTACAAGATTAGCCAGGAATCAATCAAAATCTAAAGACCTTTTTGCACCGGGATTGCTTGGAGCAATGACCATCTTTATCCCTTGTGGAACAACAATAGCCATGGAAGCTTTAGCAATCAGTAGTGCTAATGCAATCTCGGGGGCATCTATCATGGCGGCTTTTGTACTTGGAACTATTCCGATGTTTTTTGGGATTGGAGCTGTCACTTCAGTTATGGGGGAGGCATTTAAGAAGAACTTCTTTAAATTGGCAGCAATTATTGTTATCTATTTAGGAATTACTTCAGTCAACGGGGCACTTGTTGCTTTCAACTCTCCGGTGACATTGCAGTCTATAACTGATAATTCACCGATAACTATTGATTTTAGTGGTTCAGGCTCAAGCCAAACATCCGCAAATGATTTAACAACCAACCAAAACCCCAAGATTGATATTTCATCTTCTGGCTACTCACCAACCTATCTTAAAGTGAAACAGGGTCTTCCAGTAAACTTAACTTTAAAAAGTAAGGATGCTTTTAGTTGTGCGTCAACATTTAGGATTCCTTCGATGGGTATTAGCAAAAACTTAAATCCAAATGATACGCAGCTGATTACCTTCACTCCAACTCAACCAGGTAAAATTCAGTTTAACTGTTCGATGGGGATGTACCGAGGAATAATTGAGGTAATTTAATATGACTAAAGTGGTTAAGAAGAAATTAAAAATTGAAGGAATGCACTGCACTTCCTGCGCTATGAACATTGATTTTGATCTGGAGGACTTGGAAGGTGTCAAAAAGTGTAAAACAAGTTATATAAAGCAGGAATCAGAGGTGGAATTTGACGAAGAAGAGATAAAGCTGCAACAAATCCTAGAGCAGGTCGAGAAAACCGGCTATCAGGCAAAGCCTGTTTCTCCTAAATAAAGCAAAAACCTTCTAACTCTTAAGTTTGTAAATCATCCACCATCCCCAGCCCAGATTATAACGATATTAAATTATTCAAATACATAGACTACCCAATTTATCAAAATTTTCTTAATCTGATTGTCTGATTCCAAATCTGCCATTTACTAAAGCCTCCCTTCTTTTTCTACTTTTCAAATAGTGATGTCTGGATAGTATGAGCAGGAGTAGGTATTTTAAGATGGTCATAAGCTGATTCAGTTGTTACTCTGCCTCTGGGGGTTCTTTTGATAAATCCAATTTGCATTAAATAGGGTTCTATTACATCCTCAATTGTGCCGATATCTTCTGACAAAGTTGCAGCTAAAGTTTCAATTCCCACTGGGCCACCATTAAATTTTTCAATGATGGTGAGTAAAAACCGGCGGTCAGAATCATCTAATCCTAAAGGGTCAACTTCCAATAAATCTAATGCCTGGCGTAAGAGGACTTTAGTAACTCTGCCCTGACCATGAACTTGGGCTACATCGCGGGCGCGTTTAAGTAGCTTTAGAGCAATTCTGGGAGTGCCTCTGGCTCTTTTGGCAAGCTGGAAAGTTTCTTCCTGGTCAATGGGCACTTGTAATTTTTTAGCGGCTTTGATAATAATCTCTGATAACTCCTCAGGAGAGTAGAAGGATAACCGATGTATTACTCCAAATCTATCTCGCAAGGGGGCAGAAATTAAACCAATTCTGGTGGTTGCTCCCACAATAGTAATATGGGGTAACTCTAACCTTACTGTCCTGGCTGATGGGCCTTTGCCAATGACAATATCTAAGGCATAATCCTCCATAGCTGGATAAAGGGTTTCCTCTACTACTTTTGATAATCTGTGGATCTCATCAATGAAAAGCACATCTTTTTCTTCCAGATTGGTTAAAATAGCTGCCAGATCTCCTGCTCGTTCTATTGCAGGCCCTGAGGTGATTCTGATATTTGATCCCATCTCTTTGGCAATTAAATGAGCTAAGGTAGTCTTTCCTAACCCTGGTGGGCCATACAAAAGCGTGTGTTCCATCGCTTCATTCCTTTTTTTGGCAGCTTGAATAGCAATTCTAAGAGACTGTTTAATCTTTGCTTGACCAATAAATTCATCCCAGGCTGTAGCCCGGAGGGAGGTAAAAAGTTTTTCTTCCTCAGGTGAATCAGCAACAAGCAGATTAGTGCTTTCCATCTCTTCCTCATTTGGTTTTTTAGTTGTTTGATTGGATTTGTGGTTATATTTTGCCATAATTTTTTTATTATGAACCTTATTGACTCAGTTTGGTCTTACCTAATTGGCGTAAAGCATAGCCTATTTTTTGCTCCAAAGTTTGTTCAGTTAGGGGAACTTGCTGGATGGCTTTTAATGCCTCTTGTCTGGAATAACCCATTGAGCGCAAAGCCTCAATCGCTTGATTACTTTCTTCCGACTCCTGAGATAGATTGAGCTCTTTTAATCCACCTAGCTTGTTTTTAAGCTCAATAATAATCTTTTGGGCATTTTTCCTACCCAGCCGGGGAATCAGAGTAAAAAAATCCGCATCAGCATTTTTAATTGCCAGTTCAACTTGTTCTACACTCCGATCAATTACTAAAAGGGCAGTTTTAGGTCCAATACCCGAAACAGTGAGTACCAGCTTAAATAGCTCCAACTCCTCAGAGGTAGAAAAACCATATAAATCAAAGGAGTCCTCCCTAATGTGAGGGTAGATAAAAAGCTCTAGGGTCTGGGATAGCTTTAATGAGTTTAACTTACTAGGAACAAGGGTGACTAAATAACCCACTCCACCTACAAGTAAAATAATCTGTTCTGTTGACTTTGACTTGATGGTACCTGTTAGAAAACCGATCATATTTTTTGTATTTACCTTCAATTTAAACTTATCTTAAGCTTTTTTGGGAGATATCTTGCATTTTATACGAAAAAGCGTGGGTTAATGCAACAGCCAAAGCATCAGCCATGTCATCTTGGGTTAATGGTTTGGTCAACTTAAGGATTGACTTAACCATCATTTGGATCTGTTTTTTATCAGCTCGGCCATAACCAGTTAGGGCTTGTTTGATTTGCAAGGGGGTGTAGGAAACAATTGGCACTGAGGCCTTAGAGGCAGCCAAGATAATCACTCCTCGTGCTTGACCCACTGTTAGAGCAGTTTTGGAATTGGCGGCAAAAAAAAGTTGTTCTATTGCCACCACATCTGGATGGATTCTTAAAATAAGGTCAAGAATAAATTGGTGAATTTGAGACAAACGCTTTTCTATATCTTCACCTATTGGAGTTTCTAAAAGTCCATAATCGAGTGCAACCTGTCTTGAAGCTTCCTCTCTAATTAGAGCCCATCCAATTCTGCCGATACCAGGATCAATACCTAAGATAATCATTACATCGCTAGTGTAGCTTAGTAACCAAAATTGAGCAAACAATTACATAATATATAGCTATAGGACTAAATATAAAATCACCTTTTTGTACTGTCTCATTTGTCTTATTTAGCCTCGGGATGTGACAGAAGACTATAGCGATTGAATGATTCTAGACCGTGATGCTCAGCAGCGCCAGTTAAAATTAATGGGTTAGACTTCGTTTATTACATCAAAACCTTTAAAGCTGCCCATAATGGCTAGTCCGATAACAGAATCGCTTGCAAGGCTTCTTCTTCTGATTTGTTTGGCTGTTTCGTTAATTGTTGTACCTGAGCCTACCGCATCATCAATAAGTAAAATATTTTTAAAGACCCTATTTTCATTAACAATAATTATTTGGCATTTTCAATATGATCATCATAAATACAAATATAGCACAAAAGTTCCTAGTATAATAGGAACTATACTATCTTAATTTATATATTCCATTGTAAGCTTTTAGTAAACTGGCATGATTTGGTTCCACCTGTAGGCTAGTGTACTAGCAAATAGTATAATTTAAAAGTTATGGCAGAGCCGAAGTACAAAGAATTTTTCCAGTTGATGTTAAAACAAAATCAAGAGGTTTTTGATGGTTTTAAAGAGGTTCATGATAAATTTATCGAGAATCCAACTAAGTGGAGGGATGAATTTAATGAGAAAGGCAGAGAGGTTCAGGATATAGTTAGGATTTACGAAAATAGACTGTGCCGGCAATCGGAAGGGGCGGGTTTCTCCAAATTCTCCACCAAGCTGGCAGATAAATTTCAAGCTGAGGTAAAAAACTACTTTCCTAACTATGACTTTATCGGGATAGAATAATTTTTTAATTTGCAAAAAAATCATAAAAAGCAGAGAATAGAGCTACTGCTTGAGCATGAAACAGTATACCTTTTTTGATTCCGATGGTGATGTCATTAGTGATCTTCAGGAGGGTTGTTTTGGGGTGGTAATTGATTTAATTAAATTAATAACGGCCGCAACTGCCCTTTTTATTTTGGGGCTCAATTTAATCTAAATATGTTCTTTTGACCAACGATGATGGTTCATCAATTTTGGGAAATCCGGTAATTACATTTAGAGCATTGGGTAAAATGGTAAATTTAACAGGTGTCTGGCCAAAAATCCTAGCATCAGCATGGACGGTTCTTTTGATCTTAGTTAAAATTTCTACCTCTTTGGCCTGATAGGTCACAACTTTATGGGAATATCTTTGCTTGGTTCGGATAAGTTTATAAAAATAATTAAATAACTCCCATTTGGACATTTTAAACAAAGTGATAGTTAATCGGTGATCATTCAATTTAGCTTTGGGGGCAATGGGCAAACTTGCACCCATATATGGCCCATTGGAGATTGTAATTAAAATTGCCCGGGTCTGAATCTCTTTTTGGTCTAATTTTAAAGTCGCTTTACGACCATAATATTCGAAAAATGTTTTAATAATCTTAATCAAGGCTTTTTTATCTCCCTGCTCCAATTCCAAAAGGTATTCATGGAGTTGGGCTTCCAATCCCAATCCTGCACTTTCCAGAAAAAAATATGGTTTGGCTAAATCCTGACCGTTTAAATGGGTGACAGAACCTAAATCAATTTTTCTGGTGCGGCCAATTTTAATAGTCGCAATAGCTTTTTCCAGCTCGGTGGGAAGAGAAAGCATCCGGGCGACATTCATAAATGAGCCCAAGGGGATGATGCCTAAAGTAGCTTCAGTCCCAACCAGACCGTTGGTAACCTCACCCACAGTCCCATCCCCTCCTGCGACCAGCACTAATTTATAACCTTTTTTAACTACCTGCTGAGCCAGAGTCGTAGCATGGCCGGGATATTTGGTGGGAATAAAATCCACGGGGATTTGGTATTGTTTTAAAAGAATTTTTATATCTTCCAAAGTTACTCTGGGGACACTGGAAGGGAATATTTTGCGCTTTGTCCCAGCACGGGGATTATAAATTAAAGCAGCTTTAGACAAAGTGTTTTGTTTCATTAGGGGTGATTATAATTCTATAGCTTGAGGAATGTAAACCTTGCATTACCATAGTTTCTACGAATGAGTCTGTTTCACAATCTCCTGCTTCGCAATGGTAAAACTAATCCACGCAAAGGGGACAAAAAATCCCGCACGTAGCGGGATTTCTTGAAAACTCACTTTGCAGAGAGCGTGGTTAATATAACAGAATCTTTTTGTTTTGGTCAAGACAAAGAGAACCCGAAAAGAGAGTATACAGTATATAATATGTAGACAGTTTTTCTGGATACTGCATACTAGTTACTGGTTACTTTTTATGGTATTTTTAACTCATGATTTATCTTGGGGCAGACCACCGTGGATTTGAGTTAAAAAACAAGCTGAAAGAACATCTGGTAAATGAAGGATTTGAAGTCACTGATTTGGGTAATGATCACCTTGATCCAAGTGATGATTATGTCGATTTTGCCCATAAAGTAGCTGATGCAGTTGTTCAAGATCCTGTTAACCGTGGAATAATACTTTGCGGCTCAGGAGTCGGGGTGGATATTGTGGCTAATAAAGTTAGTGGGGTCAGGTGTGCCTTGGTACAAGACGCGCAAAGAGCGGTTCAATCAAGACAACACGAAGATGCGAATATACTTGCGCTGCCCGCGGATATTTTAGATGAGGAACAAACTTATGGAATTGCCAGAGCTTTTTTAACAACGGAATTTAGCGGTGAGCAGAGACATGAAAGAAGATTAGAAAAACTGGAGGAAGTGGAAGAGGAACATCAATAATGTCATACTGGCTTGTCCAGCATCACTGTTGATTCTGGAGTTGCTACGCTCCGTAGAATGACTATATTTTATGTTACAAATTATTCCCGCAATACTAGCAACGACTGAAGAAGAATATAAACAAAAACTCACTAAAATTGAGACTACTTTTCAGCTTCACAACGGTTGGGTACAAATTGACCTCATGGATAATAAATTTGTTCAAAACCAAAGTGTAGGAGTTGATGTACTAGCAAAATATCCCACCAAAGAGTTAAAGATTGAGGCGCAGCTCATGGTGGAATATCCAGATAATTGGATTGAGGAGTTGGTGAAAACCCATGTCAACCGGATAATTTTTCCGGTCGAAGATACAGCCGGTATCGAGGAAAAAATCCAGCATGTTTTAAACCATGGAAAAGAGGTCGGGTTGTCGATTAACCCGGAAACACCAGTTGAAATCCTGACCCCATTTCTGAGTAAAATAAATACAGTCCTGGTGATGTCAGTTAAACCTGGGTTTGGCGGACAGGAGTTTAGACCGCAAACTTTAGAGCGGATCAAAAAGATCAAAAGCAGAGATGTACCGATCAGAGTGGGGGTGGATGGCGGGGTAAATGTCAGTGTGATGAAGGATCTGTCTGATGCCGGGGTTGATTATGCCGTAATCGGCTCACACTTACTGGAAGGAAATATTGATGAAAATCTTCAAAAACTTAGGCAAGCATTTGAAAATTAGGCAGACTCTCAAAAAAGCTGCCACGATTGAAAACGTGGCGGTTTTTGGCTACGCTGATGCCAAACCAGGTGAAGCACTTTTTGAGTCTGTGGCAAATGTGGCAGAAGAGTTGGCCCGCGCTGGTTATACGATTGTTGATGGTGGGGGTCCAGGAGTGATGCGGGCGGCAACTACTGGTGCCAAAAAAGGTGGCGGCAAGGCGATCGCTGTTACTCTCCATTCCAAAGATTTAACCCATTTTGAAGGCCGGGATCCGAATAATAAATTTGATGTCGAGATTGAGACTAAAAGTTATGTTGAAAGAACCCTGACCTTAATGAAAGAGGGGCAGGTCTATGTCATTTTTAATGGCGGGACTGGGACAATCTCCGAGTTTGCCATGGCTTGGGGGCTAGCAAGGTTATATTTTGGCCATCACAAACCATTAATTTTATACGGCGATTTCTGGCACAAAATTATTAAAGCCTTTCATGACAATATGCTGCTTAGAAAAGAGGAGTTAAAGGTCTTTAAAATTGTCGATTCTCCTGAAGGAGTATTAAGGGCCATTAAATTATTTGAAGCGGAGATTGAGGCAGGGGAACACGGTCACCATCTGAAAGCTACTAAAGGAGATTTCTTGATCTAAATTTCCGGACTCCGGATTATTTTGTACATTAAATATGGGATTTTTCTTCTTGATTGTTCGATAGGGATAGCATAGCACAATTTTCTCCAGAACTGAATAGCCCTCTGATTGCTTATATTAGTAGCTAAAAAAATTTTTATTCCTTGATTTGATAAGCTTTCTTCCCAAATCCCAACAATCTTTGGTCCAACCCCTCGACCTCTTAATTTTTCAGGAATACTTAGATTTTTAATAATAGCTGCTGGGGTATGGGGTATCTCCGAATAATCAGGTACACCACGTTCTAAAATTCCTGCCCAAAAACTAAAGTTACCATTTTGAAAGTGTTTACTTAACAAATTAAGGTTGTGATGATCAATTCTAAGCTGAACTTCTGTTGCAGATATCTCAGGGTGAGTTTCCAACTCTCTTTTTAATGGTTCTAGGATTCCTTCCAATTTAGTTGCCAATTCCTGTCTATTTTGATCCTTTGATAATTCTAGATCTCCCATATTTTCTGTTCACATTATACCAAGCTGTAAACTAATATTAAAAGTTGATACACTTATCTTATGCATCTGTCTGATGATCAGATTAAGAAACTAGAGTTGACGGCCAACTCTATCCGTGAAGATTGTATTAAGATGGTGACCGAAGCCGGGTCCGGACATACTGCAGGACCTTTGGGGATGGCGGATATTTTTACTGCCCTTTTTTTTGAAATAGCCAAATTAGATCCGGAAAAGCCGGAATGGGAAGAAAGAGACTGGATTGTTTTATCCAATGGGCATATTTGTCCGGTCATGTATGCGACGATGGCCCACCGCGGATTTTTTCCCAAAGCGGAGTTGATGACTTTGCGTAAATTGGGAACACGGATGCAAGGACATCCCCACCGCTCTGCCCTTCCAGGTTTAGAAACTACCTCAGGACCTTTGGGTTCGGGAATTTCCCAGGCTTCAGGTATGGCATATGGCTTAAGAATGGATGGCAAAAAAAACTGGGTTTTTTGTTTAACTTCGGATGGGGAACACGATGAAGGTAATACCTGGGAAGCGGTTTTATTTGCCGCTAAATACAAACTGGCCAATTTAATTGTGTTTATGGATCGCAATAATATCCAGATTGACGGTTTGACTGAGCAGGTCATGCCGCTGGGGGATTTAAAGGTTAAATATGAAAGTTTTGATTGGCATGTAATTGAGATCAATGGACATAACTTTGAGGAGATTGTTAACGCAGTGGAAACTGCCAAAGCGATTGAAAATAAACCGACGATGATCATTGCCCATACGATTCCGGGTAAAGGGGTGGATTTTATGGAGAATAATTTTGTCTGGCATGGGATTCCACCTGATATACAAGATGTGCCTGGTGCGCCAGAAAAAGGGGAACAGGCTAAAAAAGCATTAGCTGAACTTAGAACTTTAGGAGGTAAAATCAGAAGTGAGCACGAGTAAGATTTTAAAACAGAAAAAAAGAATTTTTTCTGCCTTTTTGGGTAGTCTAGTTTTTACTACTGCTATAGGTTTTTTTATATCGTTAAGACTTATTCATCTGGAAGAAAGTATCTATCATTGTCCTTTAACATCCATACCAGGTAGGGGCTATAATGAGGGATTTTGTAATCTTGGTAAAACATATGGATTGTTTGATTTAGGAGTAGTTCTATTTTTTCTAGCTTGCTTCGTTGTACTGTACCAAATAGGGGGTAAAAAATGATAAATGATGATATGAAACTAAATCCAAAATTATTTGATGATGATGTGGAGATAGTGCCAAGCCGGAACGGATTTGGTGAGGGGTTGGTGATAGCAGGGGAAGAGGACCCAAATGTGGTGGCTCTTTGTGCAGACCTCACAGAGTCTACTCGGATTGAAGGTTTTAAAAAGAAATTTCCAGAAAGATATATTGAAGTTGGGGTAGCTGAGCAAAACTTAGTAACTGTAGCTTCAGGTTTGGCAGCTGTAGGCAAAATTCCCTTTACATCATCTTATGCCACATTTTCCCCAGGCAGAAACTGGGAACAGATTAGAACGACGATTTGTTACAACGATCAACCAGTGAAGATTATAGGATCACACGCTGGGATCTCAGTTGGACCGGATGGAGCGACCCACCAAGCCTTGGAAGACATCGCCATCATGCGAACCTTGCCTAATATGGTAGTAATTTGCCCGGCAGATTCAATTGAAGCCAAAAAAGCCACCATTGCAATGGCCAAAAATGGCAAACCAACTTATATTAGGCTCTCCCGGGCGGGAATGCCAGTTGTGACGACAGAGGAAACTCCATTTGAAATAGGTAAGGCTCTGGAATTAACAGAAGGAGATGACGTGACAATTATTGCTTGTGGTCAGATGGTGTTTAAGGCGTTACAAGCCGCTAAAAAATTAGAAGAGCATAAAATAAGTGCTCGAGTAATAAATTTACACACTATCAAACCATTGGATACAAAAATTATTCTGAAAGCCGCAGAAGAAACTGGAGCAATTGTAACAATAGAAGAACATCAATTTAATGGCGGTATGGGTGGGGCAGTGGCAGAGTTGGTATCACAAAGCTATCCGGTGCCAATAAAGATTATTGGGATTGAAGATCATTTTGGCGAATCAGGTGAGCCGGCAGAATTATTGGAAAAATTTGGATTAACTTCCGAAAATATTGTTAAAGCTTGTCTTCAAGTCCTACGGATGAAAGAAAAGTAGGATGAAATACACGTGTCCAATGCATCCTGAGGTAGTGGCTGAAAAGTCGGGAAGATGTCCCAAATGTGGAATGAGATTGGTTGAGAAGTCTATTGTCAACAGTCTACCGTGGCACCTATCCCAACACGTCATGTTAATAAACTTAACTACCCCCTTACGCGTTAGGGTATTAAATTGGACGAAATTGAAGCTAAAAATGTCAAATTTACATCTTCTTTATTCTTATTATATAAGAGGATGTAAAATTTCATTAATCAGATAGAAGTTTTGTTATAATCAAACTTATGAAAAGCCTCAAACCATTAACTCTCAAAGGAATACTAAAAAAACATAAAGCTAATCCCCAAGATAAGTCACTCCACATAGATATTAAAACAAAAGGATTAAAAAAAGATACATTCAATAAATTAATCCAAGAAAGTACCAAATATAAACCATTTGATAAAAAGAAGGATTAATACATTTTGTCTCTAAATTAATGTAATATTAATTAAGATGAATAAAATTCTACGCTTCGTATTGGGGATAATATTTCTTTTCGGGGCAATATATTTGAGTTCAATCTATAATGCGTTGTTTGGGGGATCATTCTTTGGCTCTTTTTCATATATTATTGGGGAGTTAAGTTTAAACTTAAAAACTATAATTTTTGTGTTTATTGTAACTTTTGCTTTTTATGCTTTTATACTTCCTAATAGGCCAAAGAAGAGTTTAATGATATTCGTACTACCCACAACAGCAGTATTAATAGTATTGCTAATTTGGAAAAGTATCTTTATATTCATAAATCTTGATTTACTCGTATCAACTTATCCGAATCGAACGTATGGGCATTCGCTAGGTAGTTTTCCAGATAGCCCGGAGAGTTATTCAATAAAATTTGATATAGTTGATACCGCACCAAATGTAATCACCTCAAAAATAGTCTCAACATTAGAAAACCACGGATATCATATTTTTAAATTTTACCCCAGACCAGGTTTAACGGGTTTTGATGATAATGGATACATACGGCTTGATACGCTCACTGTAGGGAATTCTGTATCTTATAGCTTTGGATCAACCGTAATTAGACAAGTTAGCGTCCAAATAACCAGGCTCTCAAATGGGTACCAAGGTCAAATATTAAAACAATAGCATTAATCTTCTTAATAATATAGTTAGTGGAATAAGTTTATATGTACTAAAATCTGTATTTCATTTATGTAACTTGGCAATTTATTATTATTTTTGAAATATTGTTTAATTTAAACGTATTTAAAATCTATATAGCTCTGTATATAAGTAAAAGGCGTGTTTTGGGTTGTTATAGCAGCATATTTAATTTTTATTTTCCTGCTTATATATTATATATAATACAAGAGAATTAAAAGTCCTCTCTTAATGTAATAAAAAAGGGAGGACAAATAGGTAGGTTATAAATTAAGATTAGTTATTTAAGTAGTTATTACTTTAACTTCTGCAATTTGTCTTAGTAATACCTCAAACATTTTATCTTGGTATTTCCTATTATTATATCTCCAGGCATACTCATCAACATAGGCTTGTAGGTATTTAGCAGATACTACTCTGTAAACTCCAAAAATACCTCTTTTTACAATTGACCAAACATTTTCTATATTTTGAGTATGGATCTCACCTCTGGAATATTCTTGTGCTTTATGATTAATACTTTCATGTTCATAACCATGATATTTCAGCTGGATATACCCCCTCCATTCATCAGTAAATACTCTAGCAGTAGGTGAGATATTATCTTTAATTTGTTTTAAAAGTGTCCATTTTCCAGTATTTGGTATGTGGTTTAGATAGACTTTATTGCCACCTTTACCTGATTCATTTCTTTGAACCATTCCCATAACTACTTCCTTCGGAATATCATTATAATTTGCTTTAAATGCTCTGTTTTTGCCTTTACCACCTATAAATGTCTCATCAATTTCAACTACTTCATCAAGTAACCCACCCTCACTATTTGCGTTAGCCATAAGTAGCCTTATTTGTTTAAACATCCTCCATGCCGTTTTGTAAGTGACACCTAATTCTCTTTGTAATTGTTTAGCAGAGACACCTGATCTCGTTACAGACATAATAAATACGGCATAAAACCAATATTGTAAAGAAGTGGTAGTTTTTTCAAAGATTGTGCCAGCGAGAGGGGATATTTGATAGCCACAGGAACATTGGTAAACAGGCCTATTTTTAATCTTAGTAAAGTTAGTTATTTTCTGACACCTCTCACAAAAAATACCAACAGGATATTTAATCTCTTTGATATGTTCTAAACAAGCCACGTCATCCTTATATGTTTTTAGAAAACTACCAAGGCTAAAATACTCATTCATAGCCTCAGAATAGCATAAATATTACATGATGTCAAGGGATAAGTGCCTCTACCGTCTACCGCAGAACAGAATGCTGGCTTGTCTAATAATTACACTCCGCTTTTTGTCATCACTACTTTAATTTTGTTTGTCAGTTTGGCCGCAACAATTAAAGATGGAGTTTTTGTTTGGCAAAAATTTGTTGAATATTTCATGATCGGATTTTTTCTGGTTTTCTCGGGTTTTAAATTAATTGATTTAAAAGGCTTTACTGAGGGTTATTCGATGTATGATCTGCTGGCAAAAAAATGGTTTACTTATGGCTATATTTATCCCTTTATTGAGCTTTCTTTTGGGCTTTCAATGATTTTAGGTTTATGGCAAAAACCAGTTTTGGTGGCAGAAATTTTGGTGATGGTTTTTAGTGGATTGGGTGTCCTGCTGAAAATGCTCAAACATGAGAAGTTTCAATGTGCCTGTTTGGGCACATTTTTAAAAGTACCACTGACTAAAGTAACTTTAATTGAAGACTTTGGGATGGCAATTTTGGCAGGGCTACTTCTGATCACTTCCTCTTAAGTAACCATCTTGCAATCTTTCAACTAATACGTTAATGTATTAACACTTATGCCTACAAGGTCGACAGAAGACGAAGTTGCTGTATCTCAATCATCCTCAATTGCCAAGGCGATTATTATTGGGGCAGTTATTATAGCCTTATCAAATTTAGTTGGCAGCGGAGTGATTAAGCCCAAAGGCGGCTCAGCTGCTCTGGTTCCTCAGGCCTCCTCTGTTCCCCAAGCAGCAGCTCCTGCCCCGCCTGCTGCTCCCACAACCGCTACGGCTTCAGTCGGACACTTCCCAATCAAGGGTGATAAAAATGCCAAGATTGCAGTGATAGAATTTGCTGATTTTAGATGTCCTTTTTGCGAAAAATATTTCACTGACACCGCCCCGCAAATCATGAAGAATTATGTCGACACGGGCAAAGTAAAATATGCTTTTAGGCATTATCAGTTCTTGGGTCCGGCTTCAGTTACTGCCGGAAATGCCGCAGAATGTGCCAACGACCAAGGTAAATTCTGGGATTATCATGATTATCTTTATAAAAACCAACCCTCTGAATCAGATACCTCAATGTATGTTTCGGATAAATTAACGACGGTTGCAACAACCATAGGAGTTAATGCCAGCCAGTTTAAATCCTGTTTGGACTCCACTAAATTTGCCCAAAATGTGACGGCTGATATGAATGATGGCCAGACTGCGGGTGTGTCTGGGACTCCAAGTTTTGTAATTGGTAAACTTGATTCAGCAGGCACCAAAGTTATTAACGGCAAACTACTGGTTGGAGCTCAACCCTATGCTTCTTTCCAAGCCGCAATTGATTCCTTACTCCAATAAACTGTAAACTAAAACAATGGATCTTTGGCTCATATTTTTAACAGGTTTAACTGTGGGTGGGCTGACCTGTTTAACCGTCCAGGGTGGACTGTTGGCCTCAACTGTTGTTACTCAGGTCAAGAATCAAAAAAAACCAGTAGTTAATTTTTCTTTCCATGCTTTCCCGGTTTTATCATTTTTAGCGGCTAAATTAATTGGTTATACAATTTTAGGGTTTTTACTGGGGGCATTGGGTCAAACCCTGGCTATCTCTCCCAATATTCAAATCATCATGCAAATTATAGCCGGGCTGTATATGTTAGCAGTAGCTTTGAACCTACTCAATCTCCATCCCATTTTTGGGCTGACGATGTTTTCCCCGCCGCGGGCTTTTAGCCAGTTGGTAGCGGAGGAAAATCAATCTAAAAGTATCTTTGCCCCGGCTATTTTGGGTTTGTTAACGGTTTTTATCCCTTGCGGCACAACTCTGGCCATTGAGGCTTTGGCAATTTCCAGCAGCAATCCAATTGTTGGAGCCTTGATGATGGCAGTATTTGTGCTGGGCACTATCCCCTTGTTTTTTAGTATTGGCTATTTAACTTCAGCTTTAGGGGTAACGTTTAGAAGATATTTTCTCAAGCTATCGGCATTTATAGTGATTTACTTGGCAATAATTTCCATTAATGGAGCATTAGTTGCAGCCGGATCTTCGGTGACTTTACAAAAGATCTATGAGGCATTGCCGTTTGAGATTGATTTGGGAGGGAGACAAAGTGTTTATGCCGTACCGGCCAATAACGGTGTTCAAACGGTGACTATTAATGTTGGCTCTTCAGGTTACAGTCCAGATTATCTGCAGGTCAAAAAAGGGCAGCCAGTCCATTTAACAGTTGTGACCAACGGCAATATTAACTGCGCCAGCTCTAATTTTAAGATCCCAGAGTTAAATATCTCTCAAAACTTATCTTTGAATGGGACCAAAGAGATTAACTTTACCCCAACCACAATTGGCAAATTAACCTTCACCTGCCCGCTAGGGCTTTACACTGGAACAATAGAAGTTATTTAGGGTGTTGTAATCTAAATAATTAATACTATAATAATTTTTATGAGTCAGGATAAGTTTGAATTAAGACCCCGATTAACTCAAGAAGAAATATCTGCAAAATATTCCCAAAGACCGGGACGTCAAAGAGTTAAAACAGGTGAGCAAATTGCTGACGAAGTCGTACTTTTACCCACTAATCTATCAATTTCCAGTGATGGAGTCAGAGAAGTAATAGCCTTTATGGCATCAGAGTATAGATCTTATCAAGAGATGGAAAGAAGACACAGTGCGGGATTTGAGTATAATTATGGAGATTTGGACTTCAAACGGAGATTTCAAACAGAAAGAGCATTACTTGATAGACTTGGTTTAGGTCCAGTACTAGATCAGATTGAACAAGCAATTAACGAAAATATGACACCAAATCCCTATGAAGATATGGATCGGTTTGGCCTCTAAATATTGAAAAACTTCCCTGAATCTACATATTGAATATCGATTCCCGCTTTCGCGGGAATGACAAAGTAGTAGCCAGAATGACAGTTTTTACGGTAGACTGTAGTCTGTAGACAGTAACTGTTTTATGTTTGACCTAATCTCCATTGGTGACTCGCTAATAGATACTTTTGTACCGCTTACTGAGGCGGAGATTGTGGATAAAGATAGTCAAAAGTTGCTTGCTTTCCCTTTTGGAATTAAAGTCCCAGTTGAGCAATCCCAGTCATTTGTTGGGGGGAATGCAGCCAATAATGCAATTGGTTCCTCCCGTTTAGGACTAAAGACTGCGATTTATACTAATGTGGGGAATAAAGATGATGATCAGGCGGATGACCGGATTAAAAATAAATTAAAAAAAGAGGGGGTGGATATTAGGGATGTAATGGAGACTAATGATCTGCCTTCTGGGCATCATATCGTTTTATCCTACAAAGGTGAGCGAACGATTTTGACTCATCATCAGCCCTGGAAGTATCACTTACCGGATTTAGATAAAACAAAATGGCTTTATTTAACTTCACTTTCCGAAAGCTATTTACGAACCAATATTGTGGAGCAAATTGTGAATTATTTGCAAAGGAATGGTGGCAAACTTGCCTTTCAGCCTGGGACCCACCAAATTAAATCAGGTCTGAAAAAAAATGCTCAACTTTTATCCAGATCAGAGATTATAGTTTTAAATCTGGAAGAAGCCAAGTTGTTTTTAGGGATTGAGGGAAAGGTCAAAGAACTGTTAAATAGATTGGTCGATTTAGGACCGAGGAATGCAGTGATTACTGATGGCAGAAATGGGTCATATGGTTTTGATGGGCAGGATTTTTGGCAGATTGGGTTATTTCCAGGGGAAGTAGTAGAAGCCACAGGAGCTGGGGATGCTTATGCAACAGGTTTGGTCGCTGCCTTAATCCATGTTAAGTCTTTGGCTGAAGCGATGAGGTGGGGGGCTGCAAATGGGGCAGCAGTAGTGGAGCAAATAGGTTCAACAGCCGGGTTATTAACTTATGAAAAGATGCAAGAAAAATTAAAAGAGAATTCTAAAATTTTAGCCAAAGAGTTTTAGGTATATAAATGTCTCAATCTTGGATCTCGTCCCAGATGATTGATAGCGTACCAATCAAGAATAAAATGTTCCCAATATACAGCTAAATAAAGCACAACCCTCTGATCTTGAGTATTACGAAGGTATGTAACTGAGAAAAAATCTGGAGATGGACCCAAAAGTCTCACGAGCTCATCAGTCTTTGATGGTGAGCTATCAGGGTATACTGCTGCCACCGCTGCTTTATTAGGAGGTAGATATAATTCACCAGGATCATAGGGATCTCGATTGAATAGACTAAATGGGCGAAACTCCCCAGTTGTTTTATAAACATCAATTGTAGTTCCAGCTACATCCGGAGTTATGAGTCTGCGGGGCTCCAGGCAGTATGGTTTAAAATCCCCGGTTAGGTTGCCATTAAGGTGGCCAACATATCTTACTGCGAATGCTTCTTTTGTCAAAGACATAGCCAGATATTAGAGTATATAATTTTTAGTGTCAAGAACTAAATTAGTTTTAACCCCTGAGATTACTTCGCTTTGCTCGCAATGATGGTTTTTATCTTGTCACTTGTGCCTTGTTACTTGTTACTTTAAGATAAATATATGACTGGTAAGCAGTGGTTACAAAAAGCCAAAGATGAAAAGTTTGCCATTGGAGCCTTTAATGTCGCCAATCTAGAAACCTTTAAAGCCATTGCCCAAGCGGCTGCTAATAAAAGATCACCGGTAATTATTGAATCCTCGCCCGGCGAAACAGATTGGATGGGGGCGGATAATGTCGTGGATATCGCCCGCAATTTAGCCTGGGATTATAATATCCCAATTTTAGTTAATTTGGATCACGCGGAAAAGTTAGAAGAGTGCCAAAAAGCGATTGAGCAAGGTTATGACCTGATCCATTTTGATGGATCAAAACTGCCGCTGGAGGAAAATTTAAAGATTTTAAAACAAGTTGTTGAGTTGGCTCATGCTAAGGGATTAACCGCGGAAGGGGAGCTAGATCATATTGGAGGTTCATCTGAAGTTCATCAAGGTGCGCCAGAGATGGAGATTGCCAAAACAGATCCAGAGAAGGCTAAAACTTTTGTTCAGGAATCTGGGATTGATATCTTTGCGGCATTCGTCGGTAATGTCCATGGGCTTTATCTGGGAGGGACTAAAAATTTGGATTTTGATTTAGTAAGGAGGATTGCTGAGGCGACAGGAGTCTTTTTATCGCTGCATGGTTCATCTGGTATTCCTGAGGACCAGGTCAAACAAGCGATCCAATATGGGATCGTGAAGGTTAATTTAAATACAGAGATGAGGCAAGGATTTAAAGATACATTGGAAAAAGTATTGAAGGAACATCCAGAGGAGTATGCCATGTACAAAATCGAGCAACCAATCGTCGATGCTTTAAGGATCATAGTGGAGCACAAAATGGAAGTATTTGGTAGTGCTGGTAAAGCCTAGAGTTTGCATTTTAGGGTAAAGAGAGGTAAATTACAGTTATGAGTATGCAGGTAGTTTGGCATGGAACCCAACAAGAATCTTTTGATCTGGTTAATGCAATTGCTAGAAATTGCACCTGTGAATTTGGTTTAATGGGGGTAAGGCTGGCAACCTGTGCTCCGCACCGGATGTTAACTGAAGATCAAAGAGCTTTAGACGGGCTTTTATTTGTTAGAAGAATGGCAGAGAGATTAAATAGGGAAGAATTTACTCGGGCTAAAACAACTTTCACCTCTAGGAGATCTAGGACCTCCCGTACATTAAGTCAAATAATAGTTGAGGATGAACTAGCAAAAACTCCTGAGCAGGATCCAGAGATTAAAAATGAGGGGTTTGAAGGTGGTAGAAAACTCTAGCTTTTTGAGATGTGGCTCCAAGAGTAATCAAAGGTGGCATCTATTTTTTTGTGGGGATTAAAAATTTCCTTGGGATCAAAAATATCTTTAACCTCTTTAAATAATTTTGCCACCTCTTTTCCATACATCTCTTCCAGATATGGACCTCGAACAAGTCCATCATTATGTTCAGCGGTAATAGAACCCTTATAGGCAAGGACTAATTCATAAACTTTGGCTCCCAGCTCAGCGATAATTTTATGGCTCTCTTGTTTTTTTAGATCCATTAAAGGGATGATGTGGAAGTTGCCTTCGCCAATATGGCCGGCGATTGTATATACAATCTTGTCTTTATAAGGATCCATAATGGCTTGGAGTTTGGGTAAAAAATCTGGCAAGAATTCCGGTTTGACCACAATATCATCAATAAAAGGGGCAGTTCTTAGGTTTCCAGAATGATGGCGTAGCAAGTTAAAACTCTCCCTTCTCATGGTCCAATATTTCTTGGCTTCTTGTTCCGAGGAAGTAATTCTCGACCGTAGATTAAAATGGGCGACATCCTTTTGGGTGGCTAAACACTTCTGATCAACCTCTTTTTCACTATCACCGGTAAACTCGGCAATTAATACTAACTTTGGCATACCACCAGTTAAAACCATTAAAATTTCAGGTAAGAACTGAATTCCCAGAGAGATAATATTTTCAGCCCCCATGACCTTTAACATCTCCGGCAAAAACTTTAAGGCTACCTGCATGGTTTGGTCATCAAATGATTCAAAACTTTCTGGTTTGTGGCCTAAAACAATATTGACCAGATGCCCCAGCTCAAACATGTCGCGGTTTTTCAAAAACATCACCAGTAATTTGGAGTGTTTTTTGGGCCTGATTAATTGAAATTTAATTTCACTAATCACCCCTAAAGTTCCCTGAGAACCAATAAAAACTTTGGATAGATCAAAGATATTGTCTTTTAAAACTTCCCACAATAAGTAACCAGCAGCATTTTTGTGGGTTTGGGGTTTGGCGGCTTGGATTAATTCTTGGTTTTCGGAAATTAATTTATACATTTTGCGGTAAACCTCTCCTTCAAAATTTTTACGCCGCATTTTATGTTTAACCTCGGTGAGCGGTAATGGTCCAAAATTATATTCCTTACCATCTGATAGAATGACCTTTAAGTTTCTGGCCCAATCTTTGGTTTGGCCATAACTTAAGGTTTTTTCCCCTGCAGAGTTGTTGGCTGCCATTCCGCCAACAGTATTGAGCATTTTGGAGGCGGTGTAACAGGGAAGAAGAAGGTTGTGGCGCAAAGTCTCTTTTTCAAAATCACGGTAAAAAACTCCGGGTTCAGTCACAGCAAAATCATGGCCAATCTGGCGGATATGGTTAAAGTAACGGGTGACATCCATGATTATACTGTCATTAATCGCCCCGCCGGACATATCAGTCCCAGCAGACCTGGGGGTAATAGTCACCCCTGGATTATGGGAGGCAAATTTAATCAGGTTTTCAATATCTAAAGTGTTTTTTGGATAAACCACAACTTTAGGTTTGATCTCAAAAAGGGAAGCATCCTTGGAGTATTTGGTCAGGGTATCTTGAGAATCATCAATATCGCCATGAAGAAAGGTCTTTAGCTGGGCAGGCAGATCCATACATATAAAGTATAAAGTATAAAGTATAAAGTATAAAGGAGGTTAAGCTGAACGTCTGCCTTGGTTTCCTGAATTAAGCGAAGGTACTAAATCACTTTCTGGTTGACCTTCTCCAAAATCCATCATCAATTGCCTTAGTCTTGGTAATGGCGGCGCGGTGATTTCAATATTCATTAATAATGCAGTTGATCTTATATCAGCATGCTCCATTGGAGTGAGATCTTCTTCGTGTTTACCCTGAATTCTAAGATATTCTACAATCCCATCCATAACTGGTTGTCTATTGAGAGTAAATCTGGTGTGATATTGATACCAATCTTCGATTGCTTCATAGGTTACTTCAGAACCACGATTAAAAGCTACATCAATAATGCCTGTCATCCATTTTTTGGCTTCTTCCCGTTGTCTAGATTTGAGAGAATCTAAAAACAACCTGCATTTAATATCAAGTAAAGGTTCAAATGGAGCAATAACAGCTTCTCGTTTTTGTTCTGCCATGAACCTATTTTAAAGGAATAAATTATTTTGTCAATTAACAACCAATTTGCATCCTAAGTTTGATACACTTAAAATAGCAAGATTATATGGATCACTCAGAAGTTTTACGTTCATACCAGTCACAAAAGGAAAATACTCCGCCTGAGTTGAATATTTTTCAAAAATTTAAACACCATTTCCAGCGCACTATGTTGGCACTGCACAAACATCCCAGAAGATATATTAAATATGGAATTATTGCATTCATAGTGATGATGATTTTGATCCCAGTTGTGACTTATATTTTGGTAGTACAGGATATTTATGACAAAGAGCGGTTGATGAGCAGAAATGATGTGGGGATTACGCTTTTGGATCGTAATGATAAACCTTTTTTTGCTTTTTACCAGCCTAAAAGTAAAACCTTAGTCACATTACCCCTGATCCCAAAACCTGCTCAACAGGCAGTGATTGCAGTTGAGGATAAAGATTTCTATAACCATTCCGGTTTTTCCTTAAGGGGAATTGGCCGGGCAATTTTTACTGATGCTAGTAAGGGCAGTTTGTCCCAGGGTGGTTCAACTATTACCCAACAATTGGTCAAAAACCTGTTATTAAACTCGCAAAGAAGCCCAATTAGAAAATACCAGGAGATAGTTTTAGCAATTGAGATCGACCGGGTGTATAAAAAGGATGATATTTTGGAGATGTACTTAAACTCGGTTTACTTTGGGGAAGGAGCGTTTGGGATGGAGAACGCCGCCCAAACTTATTTTGGCAAAAAAACCAAGGATTTAAGTCTAGCTGAGTCGGCATTACTAGCCGGACTGTTGCCCGCGCCTTCAGCTTATTCACCGTTGTCCAATGACCCAAAATTTTCTAAAGAGAGGCAAGCGATTGTGCTCTCAGAGATGGTCAAACAAAATTATATCAGCGAAGCCCAACGGACTCAGGCTTTGAACCAAAGTTTGAAATTTGCGCCTAAAAAAGAGGAGACCCTTAACCAAAATGCCCCGCTTTTTGCCCTGATGGTTAAAGATGAGCTGAAACAAAAATACGGCAGCGAAGATACTCTGGCCCATTCCGGGATGGTAGTTAAAACGACCTTAGATCTAGATTGGCAAAAATACGCCGAAACTGTAGTTTTAAACCAGGTCAATAATTTAAAAAGAAATAAGGTTAACAATGGGGCGGCAGTGGCAATTGATCCTAAATCCGGCCAGATTAGGGTGATGGTGGGCAGCAAGGATTGGGCTGATGAAACTGTAGGTAAATTTAATATTGCTACAGCCAATAGGCAGCCTGGTTCAGCGATGAAGCCAATTGTTTATGGCGCGGCTTTGGAACAAAAAATAATTACTCCAGCCACAATTTTAGACGATAAACTGACTGATTTTGGCGGGGGATATAAACCGAAAAATTATGATGGCAGATACCGCGGTCCGGTTACAGTTAGAAAAGCGCTCTCAAACTCATTAAACGTTCCGGCGGTGAAAGTTTTACAGCAGTTAGGGGTGGAAGCGGCAGTGTCTAAGGCCAAACAGATGGGGCTTAATACTTTAAATGACCCCAGCCAGTATGGGTTGGCTCTAGTTTTAGGGGCAGGTGAGGTGAGGTTGCTCGATTTAACCAATGCTTATGGAGTTTTTGCCAGTTACGGCAGACTGCAAACACCAACCACCATTATTGAGGTCAAAGATAAAAATGGCAAATCCATTTATCAATCAAAGGAAGATTCTAAAGGAGTTTTACAACCTGAGGCAGCTTTTTTAATCTCTGCAATTTTATCGGATGATGCGGCCAGGGCTGAAGTTTTTGGCGGAGCATTAACTACTTCCCATCATGCAGCAGTTAAAACTGGGACCACTGATAGCTATAAAGATGCCTGGACTGTGGGTTATACCCCAAGTTTAGTAATCGGCAGCTGGGTGGGGAATAACGATGCGACACCGATGGATACAGTGGCAGGGGCAATGGGGGCTGCCCCAATTTGGCGGCAGTTAATGGAGAAGTTTTTAGCAGGTACACCAGTGGAACAATTCAGGCCGGTAGGAAGTATAGTGGAGGTGGAAACATGTGTAGCTGGAGCTCAACCTTCTCCAGGATCCAGTCCCGCTGTCCCAACCCAAACTAGGTTTAAAGAATATTTTATCTATGGCACTCAGCCTGAGGCTTGTCCAACTCCTGCCCCAACACCAACACCCACGCCTTCACCCTCTGCTTCACCAACTGAGCAACCCACACCTACCCCCGCTCCCACCCAGCAACCAACCCCTCTGTCTACTCCCACCCCAATTGCAACTCCTACTTTGATCCCATCGCCTTCAGTTAATACTCTGCCAGTAGTTCCGTAAATATTGCCCACCATTTTGCCATCAGTTAGCCCGGGAGTGTAAAGTTTGCATGTTTACCACTAAAATGTTAAAACAATACTATGTTTAGAGGAGAAAGAAATTATCCAGCTGGGACTGAAATGGTGAGATTAGCCTTGGAACCAGAGAGAGGGAATTGGTTAACCCGGGCTTTAACCAGGATTGTAGCTAATACTAGTCCGACTACGGTTATTGGACCGCATGCAGCTTTAGCCCAGCATTTGAGGGTATACCGGGCGGTACCGGTGGATTTTCTTGCCCATCAGACTAATAGATCTACTGCAAATATCAGGGAAGATTTAAATCATTTAGCGGGGGTAGTAGAATTTTATATTCAAGACTAAATCCTTGCTTTTTTTTATTCTTTTCCACTTAAGATTTAATAGAGGTATTTTCTCACAGTGTTCGAAAAATATTTTTCAAGCGACAAGCGAGAAAACACCATCACTTTTAACTTTTCAATTCGAACTTAAATTATGGATCCCAGTCTACCCAAAACTGTCCAAGAAGTAAGATTGCCTTTTCCCTCAGGGTCTTTGGGGCAAAAAATTATTATGTTTGGACTGCCAACTTGTCCCCATTGCGCCAATGTCAAAAAGTTTTTGGCTGATAAAAATGTGGAGTATGAATACCAAGATGTTTCAGTAGAAGGAAAGAGTAGGGATTCCTGACTTTCTCACTTTCACTAAATTTGAGTATATTTGAGCTCAAAATATTAAAATTTAGGTCACTAATTGCATTTTGTGTATAACTTATATTTTACCCAAATCAAACTTGTTTTTAAAAAAACTTAGCCTCACTTTTTTACCTAGTTCATTATTCTAACTAATTTAATTAATGAAATTTGGTATTACAGGGACACTAATTTGAGAAACTCAGGTATGAATACCAAGATGTTTCAGTAGAAGGAAAGAGTAGGGATTGGTTAACCAGCTTTGTAGATTTTGTGCCGGTATTGGTGTTGAAGGATGGCAGTTTAGTTTATGGACCAGATGATGAGCAGTTATCTAAAAAGTTAAATTTAAATTAAGTATTAGGAAAAGCCAATGTTTCCTGCTGGATGTAAACATATCCGATATCCCCTCTTTTAACAGGACCAATCGGCATCCGAAACATCTTGCTACCTATTCGCTCGGCGAATTGAGTGTGGTTGGGATTAGTCATCACCTGCCAGGCGTTATTAATTTGTACCCAAGCATCAATCGTGGTGCTGACAGTCAGTGGATCACCGGTATCTTCCAGTAAAAATTCTCTTCTTAAAATTTTTCCGGCATCAAGGGTATACGCTAGAAACTTGGCTTTGAAACTATCTTTTCGATCACCCTTTATTTTCATGGCTTCAATAAGTTTTTCGGGTGTAAAACGAGCTTTAATGGGCTCAGGGGTAACTCCCAAGAAATTAGAGCCGGTAACTACACTGACTCTTGCGATTGGGCCACGATAGATCTCATCAGGACCTTTAAGATAAGCGTTGAGTGCATAAAGGTAATTAGGAAAGTCTTTATTCCAATGATAACTTTCGGCGTAAAAATGATGTTCAAAAGTGTCTCCAACATAGATTTGAAACCATTCATTCGTTTCAACGGGTCTTAATGAAATTGCAGTTGGAACCGCGGTTGAAGCATTTTTTGGTACAGGAGTTTCTGATGAGGTTGTCTGCGTCGAAGTTCTTAAACCACAGGCAGTAGCAACGCCAATTAGAGCTGCTTCGGTTCCTGTAACTACGGTGCCTAGTAACAACTCTCTTCTTAACATAGGGATAAATATAGTACTCAAGCTTTCGGCTGTCAAGCTATGGGATTTATTCTAAATTGCTGCAGGCGATTTTGATCGCCTCTGAATAAGTAGGGTAGGCGTGGATCATATTGGCTAAATCTGAGGCTTTAGCTTTTAATTTCATGGCCAGGGCGATCTCATGGATCATCTCCCCCGCCCGGGGAGCGACAATTGCTCCGCCAATAATTCTGTCATCTTTATCGCAAATTACTTTCACAAAACCATCAAATTGATTTGAGGTATTTGCCCGGCCTAGTAAAGCCATCGCGGCCCGGCCAATTTTAATTTTTTTACCATCTTCCCGAGCCTGGGATTCAGTCAGGCCAACTGAGGCAGCCTCCGGAACCACAAAGGTACACCTGGGAACAACAGTTAAATCTTCGGCTATTTTTGAACGCGAAAAAGCATTCTTTGCTGCTAATGCTGATTGGTAATAACCTGTGTGGGTAAAAAGGTAGGGACCAACTACATCTCCGGCAGCATAAATATGCGAGACATTAGTTTGGAGGTATTTATTCATCTTCAGCCTGCCGCCGTCAACTTTTAACCCGGCTTTTTCCGGATCAATGTCTAGATTTGGTCTTTTTCCAGTTGCCACTAAGATCTCATTAACTTCAATTATATGGTGCTGCTCACCATTGGTAATATGCACAACTTTTTTACCCACTTTTTTTTCTACTTTTTCAACATTAACCCCAACGAATACTTTTATTCCCCGATTTTCAAATAAGGCTTGGATTAAGTCGGAGATATCTTCATCTTCCCGAGCTACCAGCCGGGGTAAATTATCAGCAATTGTTACTTTAGTCCCAAAAGTAGAAAAATATTGGGCAAATTCACAGCCAATCGGTCCACCGCCGAGAATAAAAACTGATTTTGGCAGCTTTGTGTACTCTATTGCGTCATATGAGGTAATAAATCCCGCATCTTCAAGTCCAGGAATTGGAGGAATAAAGGTGGTGGAACCTGTGGCAATTAAAAAATTGTGGGCGGAGTAAGTTTTGCCGTCTGCTTCAACTTGGTGAGGGGAGATAAAATGGGCCTGGGCTTTAATTAAATGGATTTTCTCGTGTTGGAAAGATTCTTCTCCTTCGGCGGCACCGGTTCTTGAAACTGTCAGATCCTTCCATTTTTTAATCTCAGTAAAATCCACCTTAATATCTCCCGTATGGATCCCAAAATTAGGAGCGATCTGGGTATCTTCATAAATATGGGCAGCATGTAGTAAGGCTTTAGTCGGTACGCAACCAAAATTAGGGCACTCTCCACCGATAGCTCCCCTTTCAAAGACCGCTACCTTTTTGCCCATCCCCACTGCTTGGTGAGCCCCCACTGCTCCCCCAGCCCCAGAGCCAAAGACAATTAAATCATAGTCGTATTTTTTTCTAAACATAATTTATACTTTCTTCTGTCTTGCTTCGGGTCCAATAGTTTGCTGAACTAGGATTTGGGCCTGGCTAAGATGTTGACAATAATAATTAAACAACGTTTCTCACTTTCCTAACACTTAATATTAAGAACCAGACCACAGTAAAAACAACTACAGATATTAAGAGAATATAAAAAGATTCTGGATGGAGTACTTGAGCACATATATACATTACAAAGTAAACTGTCAGGCTCGGTAATCCTAAACAAGTGAAAATACCTAAAAAGTTCAGTATTGTAAATAAAAAGACCACACTTACAAAAGCTAAGATGATAGAGACAAAAAGAATAGCTATGTTTTTCATATATAATCTCACATTCTAACTATCTTCTGAGGAGAAAAAGAGAATAAGATAGTTTATTAGCCAAAATTTATCGTACCATTTGCAATTAAGATTAATAACCAACCTAGGGCAATTAATAGGAATCCTATTGCAAAGCGCATGAAGGCTTTGTTGGCCTGTTTCCAGCTTTGAATGGTTGTGACTTTAGTTCCAGCTGCCACTAGCAATAATATTACCACCAAAGGCGAGACAAAGATGACGTTATAAATCAGTAGCAGGATAAAAGCCTGGAAATTAAAGTTCATCGAAAGTAAGGTGATAATGGCAAGATAGGGTGCACCAGTACAAGGCAGCTCCACTCCGGCAATAAATGCACCTAAAATTATGACCCCAGGAATAGTGATGTTTTTGGAATATTTATCAATCTTTTCCGCAAAATAGTGGGGGATCTGGAGGGAAAACCCTTCCCCATACCAAAAGAAATCTTTGACCTCTAAAAGTCCGGCTAAAATCACAAAGCTGCCGACAATTAAGGCTAAATACTCAGTTATAAACAAGGGAATGTTGGCCAGGAAATAAATCAAACCTAAACCCGCCAGTAAGTAGGTGACATAAATTGCTCCAATATAAAGCCCGCCCAAAAGTAATAGCCTGCCAGTTGAGCCTTTGCCACCCAGGACTACAGAGATCATCAGAATTAAGACTCCAATGGCGCAAGGGTTGATCGAATCAACCGCCGCGGAGATAAGTATGACTGATAGGGTTGGTAGATCAATGCTAATCATTCTAGCTTTCCAATCTGCTTTGCAACCAAAAAGCTTCTGCAAATATGGTCAGTTTTAGCTTTATTTTTGCCAAACTCAATAATAATACAATCTCCCGGCGGGACTTGGGATTGCGGGGAGATAACATAGCTGGCAGGAGCGGTAACTTTAGTTTGAATAGCAGTTTTTTGGATCACTTTATAGACAAAAACCTGCAAGGTTGCAGGGATCCCATCCGGGCATTTATCACCGGTTTTAAGGATTAAAGGTCCAGTTGTAGCGGGCATCATAAATTGACTGGAACTAATCGATCCGCCGACAACTTTAAAAAATTTACCAATTGAGGCATCTTGTTTGTTCACAATTACTCCTTCAAGGTGAATCCGCTTATCATTGTGTTCATGTAGTGTCGGGGTACCGATTTTATTTGACCAACCAGTTGGATCAACCAGCTCATATTCCTTACCACAGGCCCAAACCTCAAAATCAGCATGGTAATGAATTGGTCCTTGAGAAGTCGAAATACTGTTTAAATAGAGAGTGGAACCCGCTAAAAATAAGGTGCAAGATACAGTCACAAAGCAGATGCAGGCAAACAGGGTTTTTTTGACCGTTGAGTTCATCTTCTTGATCATGAGGGAGACTGCGGCCAGCAAGATTAGGAAGATGGTGGAGACATAAACCGCATGTATGGATTTATCAGCTATAACTTGTTCGAGATTAGAGTACATTTGATCCATAAATTTAATTCGTTAAGTTTTCAATCTCTGCTTAAGATCCGAAGGATCGCAAGGTTTCCTTATATCTTCAGCATAACCTGATTCAGGTCGTGATGGCAACTTCTTTTTCCGGCAAAAATTTAATCATGTCTAAGAACTTCTGGATTAATTTAAAGCCAATCCATAATGCGGCTGAAGCTATTACAATATAACCCCATTCAAAAAGCCCGATCGCTTGGATACCAAATATTTTTGTCAGAATTGGGGTTTGGGCAATCACAACCTGCAACAGCAAAGTAAAGATAATTGAGGCCAGAAGCCAGGGATTGGAAAAATAGGAGGTTTTATAGCTGGAGCGGATGATATAAACATTAACCAGTTCAAAAACCACGATCGCACTAAAAGCTGCTCCTTGGGCCAGTGCCAGACTCTTGGGAAGGTCAATGACAAAAATACCTAAAACGGCGACAGTCAACATCAGCCCAAAGATAAACATCTCCACCCATAGTCTTTTGGGCACAATTTGGGCTTGAAAGACTTGAGGCTTATAACGCATGATGTTGTTTTCTGCCGGGTCTAACCCTAAAGCTACAGCTGGAATCCCATCAGTCACAACATTAATCCAAAGCAACATGGTGGCGGTTAAGGGCAGCTCCTGCCATAACATCACCGCTAAAAATACCACTAAAACTTCACCAATGTTGCAAGATAGAAGATAATCAACAAATTTGCGGATGTTGTGGAAAATCCCCCGGCCTTCCTCAATGGCGTTAACAATGGTGGAAAAATTATCATCCAACAGGACCATATCTGAGGCTTCTTTGGCCACATCAGTTCCCGTAATCCCCATCGCAATCCCAATATCGGCTTTTTTCATCGCCGGGGCGTCATTGACCCCGTCTCCAGTCATGGCCACGATATGGCCTTGCTTTTTGAGGGCATCAACGATCCGCATTTTAAAGGAAGGGTTAACCCGGGCATAAACGCTGACTCTTTCTACAGCCTGGTTAAATTGCTCATCATTCATCGCGTCAAGCTCCTGGCCACTCAAGGCTTCACCTTGGATCCCAATTTCTTGGGCGACAGCTTTGGCGGTATCCAAATGGTCACCGGTGATCATAATGACTCTGATTCCGGAGGATTGGCAGGTAGCAATCAGCGGTTTGACCTCAATTCGGGGGGGGTCGATCATCCCTTGGAGGCCTAAAAAGATTAAGTCTTTTTCAATCTTTTCTGGATCGTCTTTAATTTTTTGGTACTCAGCCTCGCTGACTGATTTATAGGCAAAACCCAAAGTTCTTAAGGCTTTGGTCGACATTTGGTGAGTATTGTCTAGAATCAGTCCTTTATTTTGATCATCAATCTTGACGGCATTGTTATTAGATATCAAACGTGAGCAATAGTTTAAAACTATCTCCGGCGCCCCTTTGGTATAAACTAAATACTCTTTTCCGTTTTTGACAACCACCGACATCATCTTGCGTTCTGAAGAAAAGGGTACTTCTTGTACCCGTTCTAATTTTGTATCCATTCCCGATTTTTTAGCGCTGACTAGCAAGGCTGCCTCTGTCGGGTCGCCTAAAATTGTGCCATCAGGGTTAAGCTCAGCGTTGTTACAATCAAGCCCAATTTGCAACAGCTGTGATAATGGTTTGGGGTCAACACTCTGGCCACTTACCATAAACTGGCCTTGGGTTTCATAACCTGTACCAGAAACTTCATATAAAATATTATCAAAATAGATTTGGCGAACTGTCATCTCGCCTTTGGTTAAAGTCCCGGTCTTATCAGAACAGATAATATCTGTGGAGCCCAAAGTCTCCACTGAATTTAATTTGCGCACTAGGGCTTTTTTGCGCAGCATTCTTTGGGTGCCTAGAGCCAGAGAAATGGTGACCACGGCCGGTAATCCCTCAGGAATGGCTGCCACTGCCAGAGCCACTGCGGCGATAAAGGACTGGATAATTTTTTGCAGCAGGCTCAGCTGGGCAAAATCTTTGGCAAAAAAGAGGATAAAAACAAAAACAAAGGCACAAATCCCTAAGATAACATAGCCAATCATCTTGCCAATCTCATCTAAACGTTTTTGGATTGGGGTTTCATCGTCTTCGGTTTCGGCTACATCTTTGGCGATCTTGCCGATCTCGGTTTTATCACCGGTAGAGATGACTACACCGATTGCCCGGCCTGAGGCGATTGCTGTTCCGGCAAAAACCATATTTTTTTGGTCATTAATTTGGAGATTCCCTGTCAGTTCTTTGGCGTTTTTAGAAACCGGGGTTGATTCACCGGTTAATGAGGCCTCTGTTACCTGCAGGCTAAAAACTTCAATCAACCTGATATCAGCCGGGACTTTTTCTCCTTCTTCCAGTACCACAATATCACCCGGCACCAGTTGGGAAACTTCAATTTCTAATTCCCTCCCTTCGCGCATAACTTTGGCTTTAAAAGCCAGCATCTTTTTTAAAGCCTCCACCGCTTTTTCGGCTTTAAACTCCTGGAAAAAACCCAAAACCGCAATCATAATTACAATGGCAAAAATAAGTCCGGCTTCAATCAGATCTGTAGGATCTTTTTCGCCAAAAAAATAGATAAATAAGATCAGGAAGGCTGAGCCGATTAAAATTAAGGTTAAGGTATTTTTAAATTGTTCAAAAAAGATTGACCAGGAGGAGATTTTTTTCTTGGCGGTTAAAACATTAGGGCCATACTCCTCAAGTCTTTTAGTGGCTTCAGCGGAAGTTAGACCTTGGGCTGAGGTTTGTAAAGCCTGAAAAAGCTGGTCTTTGGTTTGGGAAAAAGCAGCAGCAATATTGGGCATTACATTAATAATAACGAATTTTATGTCTACCGTCCACCGAAAGACAAAAAGAGAAAAAGTGTGGTAGTCGGTAGATAAATACTTGACTCGAACTCTCGACTCTTGTAACCTAAATGTATGGCTGTGTTCGGATTATTCTCCAAAAAAGGTAAAAAAGGGAAGATGGTTAAAAAGCTAAAGCTGGATAAAAAAGCCAAGAAAAAAGCCAAACAGTGCGAATTCTGCTAGACTCTTCCTGTTATTGCGAGGAACGTAGTGACGAAGCAATCTCATTACATAACATGTCGTTTTGAGCCCCGGATTTATTAAAATCATACCTCCCCAGGGGTGTGGGTAGATTTTGTAATACACTGTTTGAGGACCCGACTCTAAAGTTAATGATAGTTAGTGAACCCAAACGCGAGTACCGGGGTTAGAAGCATCAGCTCTCAGGGCATTGGTTCCAGGGGGGACAACAGGTCCAGCCCAATCAAACATCCAGGCGGCATCGCCTAATGGTTCATTAACACAACCATGGCTAATCACATGGCCAAAGTTATTGTGCCAATAAGCACCATGCAAAGCTCTTTCACCATCAAAAAACATATTATTTGGCACATTGGGTAAATTATAATAAGTTCCCAGCTCTTGGGAGCCGCCTTTCATACTCTGTGACCGGGTTTTGTACCAGATAAAAAAAGTCCCGCGACGGGTAGAATTCCACAGCCCGGAGGAGATTAAATGCTGATGGACATTTTTATTGCCCTCCCAAGCAGTAGCCATCTGTTTATCCAAATCAACCTCAATCCATTTTTCTTCCCCAGCTGCATTAGTAGTGCCCAGTACTGCAGTTTCCTGGTTGGTCTGGTTTTGCAAAACCTGGGCCAGTTGTTGTTTGGGGTATGCAACTTTTTGGTTATTAAAAACAGCTTCAGTTGGATTGGGGTCAAAATTTCCAGTGGCGGCCAGAACATCCTCTAATTTGTAATCTGACTGTTGGCCATCAGGCGGGCCACCCATAGAAGCGTTACGGGCGGGATTATTTAAAGCCACCTTGGCTGGATTATAAAACATGAAAGAGACCAAAAGCAGGGCAAAAACTAAAGGCAGTAAACGAAGCATACTTTTATAATATAATGACCAAATCCAAATAACAAATGACAAATTAATTTTAAAAGCTAAATATCCAATGATTTGATCATTAGGATTTTAGATTTGGTCTAATATTTGATATTTGAACTTTGACATCATGATAATCTTTTTCTATCTGATACTAGCTACGTTTGGTTTTCTAATTCCCATTGGAATTGCTATTTTTGGGATTTTTGCCATCTTAGGAGATCTAAAGGGCGCGCCTTATGTGCCAACTAATAAAAAGCTGCTGCAGGAGATTCTGGAAGATGCAAACTTAAAAAAAGGACAAAGGTTTTTGGAGCTGGGGAGCGGGGATGGGCGTGTAACACTTCTGGCAGTCAGGGAATTCGGGGTAGTGGGGGAGGGAATTGAGATTCATCCGCTATTGGTTTTGTATAGTAATATCTTGGCCAAATGGCAGAAATTAGATGCTAGGTTTAAAACTGGAGATTTTTATAAGCTCAATCTTGGCAAAACTGATGTTATATTTGTTTTTTTGTTGCCCAATACCTTAAAAAAACTGGCTCCAAAGTTTTTGAAGGAATGCAAAAAAGGAACTTTAATTATCACTCATGGATTTAAAATTGCAGGACTGGAGAAAAATTTAATCAAAACCCAAAAACGCAAATTATTTTCAACATACTTTTATCACATTTAAATTTTGCGGCTGAAGAGTTTGGGGATTAGGATTAAAAGCAATGATCCACTCATAGCCAGAACTAAGCTCTGGAGATTAAATCCAGAGATGGAGATGCCAAAGATTAAATTGGCTAAAAGTCCACCCAAAATTGCCCCCATGACTGAGAGTATTATGACCTGCAGGAAGCTGGAAAAATCCCGCTCAGGGGCAACCAGATATGAAAAAGCACCTGCAAGCAGGCCAAAAATGAGCCAAGTTAAAAAGCCCATGGTTAAAAGTTAGCGGTTGGAGATGAGAGATGAGAGAAAACAGAGAAAGAATCTTGCAAGATTTTAATCAGCGTGGTAAATTTGGCAGCAGAATGTATCTTTCACAAAAAGCTTTTACTATTTTATTTTTAGCAGCTACGGTTTTAGTTGGGGGTTGGCTAATTTTTAGTAATATGAGTAAACCTCCCGAGAATGTAAATTTAAGTCCAACTCCCGATACCTCACTTTTTAAGGGAGCCGCTCCGGCGTCCCCTAATGGACAAGTAAACCCAAATCAGTTATCTTTAAACTCTATGCCGCCGCAAACGCAAAATCAAAAACAGATCAAACAATATGCCAAAGCGCCGTCAGTCTACCCTACTGATCAGTTAGCCAACAAAAAAGCAGTTATAGCTACCAATAAAGGCACAATTGAGTTTGAAATTTTGCCGGAGGCGCCAATGACAGCCTCTAATTTTATTTTTTTAGCGGGTGACAAGTTTTATGATGGGTTAACTTTTCATAGGGTAGTGCCAGGCTTTGTGATCCAAGGCGGAGACCCGGCAGGGAATGGGACAGGGGGACCTGGGTATAAATTTGCCGATGAAAAGGTGACCAGAGCTTATGATAAGGGGATTGTGGCCATGGCCAACTCCGGCCCCAACACCAACGGTTCACAATTTTTCATTATGCTGGATAATAATCCACTGCCGCCGCAATACACCATTTTTGGGAAGGTAATTTTAGGTCAGGATGTGGTAGATAAAATTCAGGTTGGAGACGTAATGCAAAGCGTCACAATTGCATCGCTAAAATAATATGGCGGAAAGACCAGAGGGCATTAAGTCAACTCCAGAAAAAAATATAAAAAATGTAGAAGTTATTCCTAAAGTACGTTTTGGATTCTATCATCATCATAAAGGACGTAATTATTTAGTGTTTGGTTTAGGGCGTCATAGTGAATCTGAAGAAGTTGGAGTAGTGTATATGCCACTATATTCCCATCCTGGACCGGGATTTGCTTTTAGACCGGTAAAGATGTTTTTGGAAAATATCACTGTTTCGGGAGTAGAACAACCGCGGTTCCGCTACATGGGACTATCTTGGTTTAGAGACTTATTAGTGAGTAAAGTGGGCAAAGGTGGAGGAGGCAACTGAGAGGCTAAAGATGATGAATAAGATTAGGATTAAGATTTGGGCTTGAATCTTCATTATGGACACTCATAAGGATAACAAAGCTGTTTTACTGATGTCAAATGTTTCCAGTTCACAAAAACTAAACAATCGGCTCAAATTTGTAAACAATTTATATAATTATACAACATATTGTATAGAGTGGAACAGCCATACACCACTAGTACGATTTATTAACATTTTTCTTATGGAAAAGCAGTAAATTTTTTAAGATGTTAGATGTTATGACAAAGTCCAAATTACAAAGGACAAATCAATGCCAAATGACTAAATAATTTAAGACGCTTGGAGTTTGATATTAATTTGATATTTAGCATTTGATTTTGATCTTCCTGTGATTTGCACAATATATTGTGGGTTGACACTTATGCTTGGCGGTATGGTATGTTAGATATGTTGAATAAAGAAAAGGTAGTTACACAACATATTGTGTATGAGATGTTTTTTCTGCGGAAGCGAACTTAGTAGCGTCATTGATAAAAGAGCTGTTAAAACTACGGGTGAAATCAGACGAAGAAGAGAGTGTCTAAAGTGCCACAACCGCTTTACCACTTATGAGCGGGTCTGCGCCTTGGAATTAATGGTGCTAAAACGCAGCGGCCGGAAAGAAGTTTTTAGCCGGGAAAAATTAAGGAGGGGGATTGAGAAGGCTTTAGAAAAACGTCCGGGTTTAGACCAGGCAGAAGAGTTAGCAACGATTATTGAAAGAAAGATTTGGGGTAAGGGTAAAAAAGAGGTGGGGAGTAAGGTAATTGGCATGGCGGTGCTGGCGGAATTAAAAAAGGTCGATAAGATTGCTTATTTGCGGTTTGCGAGCGTTTATCGCAATTTTGAAAATACTGGCGATTTTGCCAAAGAGATAAAAAGCTTAGGTAATACTTTAAATTAATATCAAGTTGAACACCAGCACTTGTAAATAAAACTATAAGCAAAGCTTGAAATTTTAATTAAAATTATGAAACAACACAAAGCAACATATCAACAGATAACTCCTTCCAAAAGTAATGGAGCCAAAAAAACTAATGGTCACAGCCTAACCAATGGCCATTCCACCAAGGAACTAACAGGTTTATTAAGCGAACTATCCCACGCTGAGGAGCATGCCCAGATGGCGATTTCCACTGACAAACGGATCCCGGAGGATATCAGAAAGTTCTTTGCCGAGTCTGACCAATATTTCCCGACTGATTTACAAAAATTCCAATATTTTGATAAATATTCCCGCTTTAATTATGATCTTGGCAGACGTGAGACCTGGATCGAAACGGTTGATCGCTCCGTTAACTTTTTGCGGGAACTGTCGCAAAACAAGTTGCCAGATTCGGTTTATCAAAGAATCAGAACATTTGTATTAGAGATGAAGGCTACCCCCTCGATGAGACTTTTGGCCATGGCTGGTCCGGCGGCCAGACGCAACAATATCTGTATTTATAACTGCTCCTACATTCCAGTAGACTCTATTGATTCTTGGGTAGAAGGATTGATTATTTCTATGTCTGGATGTGGGGTAGGCTTCTCAGTCGAAAAAAAATACATTTCTAAACTTCCAATAGTAAAATCACAGACATTTAAGCCTCGCCAAACTTATATTATTGATGATTCAACTGAAGGTTGGGCAGATGCAGTGAGAACCGCATTTACGAGCTGGTTTAATGGAGAAGATTTAACACTTGACTATTCCCAACTACGCCCAGCAGGAGCTCCACTTAAAATTAAAGGTGGTAGAGCATCAGGACCAGATCCACTAAGAAAATTGATGGAGTTTACTAGAGCTAGAATTTTAAATGCTCAAGGTAGACAAATTACTCCCCTGGAGGCTCATGATATTATGTGCGAAGTTGGTAACGCCGCAGTGAGTGGCGGTGTCAGGCGTACAGCTTTAATTTCATTGTTTGATTGGGATGATGAAGAGATGCGAACTTGCAAACATGGTGATTTTGAAAAAGAGAACTCTCAAAGGTGGAATGCTAATAACTCAGCAGTGTGGCCCGAGAATATCAAAGATACTGATATTATGAAACAGATGGTGGAGATGGTGGAGTCTGGTGATGGTGAGCCAGGAATTTTTAGCCGCGATACAGCCAACCGCTTAAGGCCCGCCCGCCGGCAATCAGCTGATTTTGGTACTAATCCTTGTGTGACGGGAGATACTTGGGTTGCGGTGGCAGATGGTAGAGGTCGAGCCCGGATGATTGATTTAGCCAAAGTTGGGAAAGATATTGATGTGTTTACTGTTAAAGATGGGAAGCTTGTAATTCGCACTATGCGCAACCCGCGTAAAACTGGTACTAAGGTACCAATTTACAAAGTTAAATTTGCTGATGGGACTTCAATTAAAGTCACTGCTAATCATAAATTTGTTTTAACAGATGGTACTCAAAAACAGGCTGTTGATCTTGAACTTAATGATGCCTTACTCAGTATGAGTACCTACTCTTATCTTAAACGTGGTTTGCCAAAGACAATGAAAGCTTCCTACGATTCTGAAGGGAGTTATAGAATGCTGCAATTTGGCCATGAACTACGCAAATCAGAGCACCGTTTCTTATATGCTCACTATAAAGGAGTCAATTTAGTAGGTACTGACTATCATCTCCATCATAAGGATTTCGATGGTCGAAATAACCATCTGGATAATCTACTGTATCTTTCTACTTTTGAGCATGCTCAGTATCATCGTGTGCGAATGTTGGGTAAAAATAATCCGGTACATAAGATGAATGATAATTGGAGAACTCATCTTTCAGAGGCAGTTAAGGGGTTGAAAAATGGCAATGCAAAAGCATTTACCAATGAACAAATAGAGAAGATTCTGGTTGAATTTATCAAATCTTTAGGCCATCGACCGCTTAAGTCTGAATATCAAAAATTTGCTGTTGAAAACGACTTACCTCTATATTTTTCTGCTTTCCGAAAAAACTATTTTGGGGGAAATATCACAAGTACTCTAATACAACTTTCTGAGCAGTTGAAAGTGATGGAGCCTTGGGAAGCTCATGCTCGAGAGTTTACTGATCTACCATTACATTTTAATAATGGTCAAACTTACGTCACCAGATTATGTGAAGGATGTGGAGTAACTTTAGAGTTGCAATTGAACAGACGTGAACAATCTTTCTGCAAATCTTGTTCTCAAAAGGTTTATTACCAAAGATTTGGGAGCAAAATAAAATCAGAAGCTATTCGGGAAGCGCGAACTCGCAATCATAACCAAATCAAAGAACGACAGATGAAGCTTTATAATGACTTAATGTTCTTTTTAGGAAGACATCCAAGTAAGAAAGAATGGCAAACAAGATGCCAAGAAGCGGGTATAAGTCCAGAGATTAGCCGAAAGAGTAGTCCTTTCCGATATTGGAATGATCTTGAGACAGCGGCGCTTGGTTATAACCACCGCGTAATAAGTGTTGAAATAGATGGAGAAGAGGATGTCTATACCGGGACAGTAGATGATACCCATACTTTTTTTGGTATTGGTAATGAACGGATTGACAAAAGAGGTAGAGCGGAGATGGCATATGTATTGAATGTACAATGCGGCGAGATTTCCTTACGTCCTTATGAATTTTGCAACCTCACAATCTCAATTGCCCGTTCTGATGACACACCGGAGACCTTGAAAGAAAAAGTGGAAGTAGCCTCAATAATTGGTACCATCCAATCAATGGCAACTTATTTTCCGGGATTGCGGGAGACCTGGAAACACAACGGTGAAGAAGAACGACTGTTGGGAGTAGATATTACTGGTCAACTTGACTGCCCGGCGGTTCAAGATCCAAAAGTAATGGAGATGTTAAAGACTACCGCAGTTGAAACCAATAAATTATATGCCCAGATTTTGGGGATTAAACAATCAGTTTCGGTCACCTGTGTTAAACCATCAGGTAACTCTTCACAGCTTTTTAACTGTTCTTCCGGGTTGCACGCCAGATGGTCGCCATTTTATATCCGTAATGTCCGAGTTTCAGCCCATTCACCGATCTTTAAAGTCTTGAAGGATGCAGGTGCGCCAATGGATCCGGAAAACGGCCAGACAGCGGAGAATGCTAATACCTGGGTGGTGCACTTCCCAGTCAAATCCCCCCCAGGAGCAGTCTTTAGAGGTAACAGGGGAGCAACTGAGCAGTGTGAGTATTGGTTGATGAATAAACAACACTGGACTGAGCATAACCCTTCAGTCACAATTACCTATAAACCAAATGAGGTTATGGATTTGATTAAATGGGTAGTGGAACACAAAGATTACATCGCTGGGATGAGCTTTTTGCCCTCCTTTGATGCCAAATATGATCAACTGCCATATATTGAGATTACAGAAGAGGAATATAATCACTTGGCATTTTTGTTCCCAAAGATAGATTTTAGTAAGCTGTTTTTGTATGAGAGCGAAGATCTCACGACTGCTTCGACAGAGCTGGCCTGTGTGAGTGGAGCGTGTGAAGTAGATTATGATCCAATAGCTTCAGGTATCTCCGTCAACGCCGCAGCATAAATTAAGAGAATTTAAATATTGATGAAGAGTAATAGCAAAAACAAATCCAGAGCAAAAATTCCTTTCTTGGGTGACCATGATCTTCCTAAGAACTTTATTAGTTCTACTCAAAATTCAGCCTCTTTTAAATTTGTTAAGATTGCAAATGGGAATATTGAAGATTCAGAGCTTATCGAGGAATCATACCAACTTACAGTGGTAACTAATGTCAATACACCGATTCGGTTAAAATTTGTGTTTTTTCCACCTCCTTTCCAGACATGATTTGTCCAATATATACTTGGGCCGGTGTCAGATAATTTAGACTCTGATGCGGCCTGTCATGATTGTA
>OBEQ010293575.1_pt1 | contig 46263 bp, 37 predicted proteins | sample 1670901 | NCBI WGS metagenome assembly OBEQ01 (sample SAMEA104232315, study PRJEB22302) | groundwater metagenome | biome: forest; feature: aquifer; material: groundwater | place: USA | collected 2011-08-07 | depth 5.4 m
GTAGCTGAAAAGTTTTCTATAGGTGAGCGGATTCATCACCGTGATCGGGAAGAGGTGGTAACCGTCGTACTCAAAGCCTGTTCTGTTGCCGAGTGGATCGCTCGATGTCGCCACGTTGCCGTAGGTGTCGTAGGTCTTCGTCGTCGAGGCATACGCGGAGCCAGATATCAGACGCTCTTCTTTTGTCTGGTTACCGAAGGAGGTGAGACCAGTCGCAAGGTCGTCGTAATACCACTTGGTGTCCTTCACGGTCACGCCCGACTCATTCGCGAGAAGTTCACGCGACGGGAGGGAGACGGCGGAGTTCGTCGAACTGGCGGCATAGCTGAAGGTGGTGGAAGCGAGGTCGGAGCCGGAGTCGGTGAATGTGCCGTCGCTATTGCCCGTGACCTCTCCGTAGTTCACGAGGATGGAGATGTCCCCTGTCGTATCGTTGTAGGTCGTCGAGGCAGCGGTGTCGCGATGTGTTGTGTCGCCGTCGTATGTTTGGGTCAGTGTCTGTCCGAGCTTCACGAAATTGCGACCATCACCATAATCGGCACGTCCCCACTTGTTGATACTGCGGGAATAGAGGTTGGCGCTGGTATCCAGTATCTCGGTGCGGTAGGGCTTGCCCGCTTTACTGATGTGATCGTTATATTCGCCGTTCGATGCGTCGTTGCCGTTCCCTTGGTGGAAATAAGTCTTCGTCACTCCTCCCGCGGGATCTGTGACTGAGACGAGGCCGAAACCGGCGAATTGACGGAGGGTTGCGCTCGTCGTACTGGCAAAGTATGAGCCGCGCTGGTAGTCGTATGTGGTCAGAGAGATCGCACGTTCGCTATTGGCAATGAAGGAGCCGTTGTCTGTTGTCAGCGAGCGGACGGTTTGGAGGGTAAAGGGCAAATTCGGATTTTCCTGCGTGTTTCCCGAATCCAAGTAGCGCGCACTGGATTGATAGGCAACCGTTGTCTGTCCACCACGCGGAGTGGTGACCGTCTTCAGGAGGTCGGGAGGTGCGCCGTCCTTGAGGTACACCTTGCGGACACGGGTACCCGACACGGAGTCGTAGTAACTGCGGGTGAAGTCGAGGAGGCCGTCGCCGTTCACATCGGCCATACGCACACCATAGTCGGCACTCGTCGAAGTGGCACTGCGGAAATATTCGGGAAGTGTGCCCGTGACGGAGACGGTCGAGGACGCAGAGACGCAGTTGGACATGCGGATCTCACGTAGGTCGGTGTCAAATCCGCGCGCAATGTCGACACATCCGTCGCCGTTGAAGTCGGCGAAGCGCACGCCCTTGTCGGCGGCACTGAGAGTGGTCGTCGCATTATCCGCAAAGGCGAACGGAACGTTGCCATTGTAATCACGGGTCCAGCCACGGCCATTGTTGTAGTAGATGCGGAGAGCGGAGGAACTGTAGGGATACGGAGAATACAGCATGTCCGGAAGTCCGTCCCCATTGTAGTCGAAGAGGCGCACCGCGCTGTCCTTCAGATCGTTGATGAGGACTTCGGGGACACTCCATCCGGTATCTTGGCTCCAGCTTGTGCCGGTGTTGATGTAGACCTTGGAGGTGGTCCCTGTGGTGGAGGCGTAGTACGAGCGGAGAACATCGGGAAGTCCGTCGGCGTTGAGGTCAACGATCTGCACGCCTTGGTCGCGGTTGCCGGTGTCAGTGAAACTCTCGGGGAAGATCCAGGTCGTACTCGCTGTCCAGGTACTCTTGCCATTGTTGATATAGACAACCTTGGTCGAAGTGGCGGCGACAAGGTCGGTGAGTCCGTCGCCGTTCACGTCGACCATGCGCACGCCCTGGTCGACGGAACCGGAGGAGAATGCGACAGGAACGGTCCACGCGGTCGATGTCGCCCACTTGAGCCCGGTGTTCAGGAGAACGGCGGAGGTTGACCCGTCGCTCTTCACCCAGTCGGGGAGGGCGTCACCGTTCACATCGAAGAGTCGCTGGCCGTAGTCTTGATTGAAGTTGTCGGAAACATCAAAGGTCATCTGGTACGCACTTGTGTCGGTGACTTCGGTCCAGACAGCGGTACTTGCGAGATAGTCGAAGTTCGTCACCGGAAGGGTCGTCGTTCCCTGTCCGTTCGTGTCGTTGTACCCCGTCTCTTTTATGGAGCCGAGAAGAAGCCGCGCCTGGTTGTCCCCTAATTTATAGGACGGAGTGAAGCGGTGGACGATCGTGCCGTTCACCGCAGTCGTCATGTCGGAGATGACATATTTCGTCACAACAGGAAAACCGTACGCCGACGATGTTGCATATGGCGCACAGGGTGAACCCACACTATCGCACAGGCTCTTCGTGAATTTCACCTCGAAAGGCGAGCCGCCCTGGTGGTCGGTGTAGTCGATATAGTCAGGGTAGATTTGACCGCCGTCTTTGGTGTAGCGGTAGAGGACTTTGTTCCCGTTCGTGTCCATGACCTCTTCGAGATACCAACGTTGTATTTTGGCGGAGTCGTCGGGGTCGACAATGCGACTGGCGGCCGTTGCACCGAATGTATATTTCCAGCCGCGCTTGTCGTATGCGATCCAGGAACCGTCCGACCCTAGCGTATAGCGCATCATGGAGCCGTCGTCGACCTTGGCCATGTAGTCGCCAATGATCTGCATGGTGAAATAGTCCCCGCTCGTACTCCATGCTCCCTCGCCGTTATATTGATCCCAGAATTTGATACGCCAGTAGTATGTCGTGCCGTCGGTGGGGAATGTTGTCGTCGCGTAAATATTCGGCGAGCGCATCGCGGGCGGAGGGGACGACGAGAGCGTCTTTTTGCCGGAGTCCCAGGACGGGACTCCCCAATAGGAAGAGGATGTGGCGACCTGGATCTCGTAATAGGTGGCGCGGGCGGTCGAGCTGGCATTCACATGGAGGGCGGAGAAATAGGGACTTGTCGTCGCGATGTTCGACGGGTTCGTGAGACCGTCGACAAGTAGGTTTGTCGGTGCGGATGGAGCCCCGATCGTATACTCCACGACCAACTTCGGGTCGCTGGTCGTCCCCGCATGTTCTGCGGCATTGTTCACGACGTAGACCTGATCGCTAACGGACACCCCCGGATCGGTATTTGAGACATCTTGGGTCCACTTGAAAGAAAACTTGGAGATGCCGCCCTTTGTGATATTGCTCAAGCCGGAGGAGTTGAGTAGGAAGTTATTGTATGCACCTGTGACATAACTTCCCGAGGAGATCGCTTGGTCACTGAGCGCGGTGGTGCCGGTCTGGCTATAGTCCGCGTTAACAAGAGCGGTATTCGACGCGGGAGTCGAAGAATATATATTGTGACTGAATGTGCCCGATGTGTATTGCTTGCAAACACCCCAGAACGAGAGTGTCGAGGAACTAACGGAATCCGCACCTGCAATAGCGGAGGTGTCGAAGAGCGCAATGCCACGCGTGATACCGCGATATCCTCCTCCGGCAAGGCGTTCGGTGATGACGGAAATCCCCGTCGCACAGCCGTCACCGGAATCATTGTCGACCGCTGTATTTCCACTTCCCGACCTTGCGGTGGACCACGACTCTCCCGGGGGTGCAATCGGCCAGCGCCCCACTGTTCCGTCGACAGTATTCGTCTCCGTATCCGCATCGGGGTAGACGGTGATCGTCGCATCGGTGAAGACGGGGTATGTTGCGGAGGCGAGGAACGCCGCATCGAGGTGCTTGGTGAGTAGGAAACCGCCCTCTGCCCGTGTGAGTGTTTTTTCTATCTCTTCCATGCGCATTCTAAAGCCTGGTCGGATCGGCGAAGAGTCCCACATGAGGAACGGCTTGAAGCCGACTCCGCGGGTTGTCGAGTTGCCACGACGGAGAGAGATACCCTCTTGATTCAACTGTTCGCTCGAGGACAAGAGGAACTGGATGTCAGTGGACGCAGGAGCTGAGTTGAGGCGCACCATCTTCTCGAGGCGTGGGATACGGCCATGGTGGACATAGTAGATGAGATCACCGGTGGGATATGCGTTCGGGTAGACGATGTAGCTCACGTCTTTGGCGAGACCGGAGGGAACGCGGAGGTCCGCGCGTTCAATGTGACCGGGAACATGCGCAACATCAAGGGGCTGAATCGTCATGGTGAGATCAGCTTCGTTGATGACTTCCTTCGTGCGCGTATCGAAGCGGTTGTTGTTGATGAAAGTCGCGCTGCCGTCGGCGAAGGGGGGAGCACTGATGCTGAAGGGGGCATTGTCCATGTGGAATGATCCGTTTTCTCCCGGAACAAAGTTCGTATCGATCGGGGTGAAGTTTCCTTCGGCGTTCACATAGTTGACCTGCTTGGCGTGGATCTCGGCGACCTTTCCGGTACCGTCTTCTTTCGGAAGGATGATGCTGTTCCAGGTGCGAGTTGTCTGTCGTGTTGCCTCCACTGTTGCGACACGATCCTCCTCGGCAACGGGAAAACCGGCAATGGGCTTGCGTGCATCTTTTGTTCCTTGTGCGCGTGCGGCGGCCCAATCAGCTTCTTCGTTCGGGTGATAGATGTGGGTCGGGAGGAAAGTTGACGCGAAAGTGTGAAAGGAACGCGCGATGACGTCGGTGACGGTTCCGGGGGGAGTTTCTTCTCTCGACGTCTCAGGTGCGGGGGCTTCGGGCTCTTCACCGTAGGGCTGTGCCTCTTCCGCGGCGGACAGAAAAGCCATAGGGGGTGTTGTGAGACTCATCCCGAGGAAGTTGCCGCCAGTGGGTGTCGTATTCACGACAGGAAGAAGTTCACCGGAGATGGAGGACGTGAAAAAAGTGTGTGCTTTGTCCTGGTTATAAAAATTGTTCGTGCCGAGCTTGTTCGTGCGCTCGATGTAGGGGAGATTCATCGACCAGCCGTAACCGAAGACGCTGTCTTGGCGCTTGTCGTCGGAAGAGTAGTTGAGGGAGAGATTGGGTTGAACGCCGTTACGCCCGGGAGGGATCGCGAGCGGGTAGCTGTACGTCATCGCACCGGTCGACTGACCGACACCGACGGATGCGGTCGGGTTCACCGCTTCGCGACCTCCGCGAAAGGGGTCGTTGTTCGCGGCAAATGTCACGAACGGCGCAAAAAGAAGTGCGACAAAAACGACACCGACACGCGCACGAAAAAGAACTTTTTTCATAATGAAAAGCTACTCCCCTCTTTTAAAGTTGCTTCTATCGTAAGGGGAAAAAGTAAAATATATATAAAATCTCTCAACAGAAAACAAAAAACTCCGCACGTCCAGAGGCCCTGCTATAACATAGCGGCGCGGACAGCGGCGTCGTAGAGGCCTCTTTTTAATTCACCGATGTTGAGAAGGTCGCGCAAGGTGGAATAGACGGAGTCGTCTTCTTCGGGGACAAAGACCTCTTCTTGTTCGGGGCCCCAGTAAAAGTGTTCTGTGATAAAAGAGCGGACCTTTTGCACGGATACTTGCGGGTCGGGATCATCCAGGAGAACGATGGCGATGTCGCGCTCGGAGAATTCGCCGACGGGGAGGCTCATGATACCGACGAAGACGCCGCCACCTCCTGTCGATGAAGCGAGGAGGCCGCCCCTGTAGCGCACATCACCGCCTTTGACCCACGGGTTCTCATTGGTCCAGTTGAAACGCTTGTTACCGTCCTTGTCGACAAGCACTTCTTCGGGAGCGAGCGAGACGTCCAGGAGAAAGCGCTTGCGGTCGTCGACGGCGCGGAGGAAAGCGTAAAGATCATGTGCGCTTCCCGTGTTCTCGCGTGAGGGGCCGGGATCGACAAAATGCGTCTCTTGCATGCCGATGGCCTTGGCCTTTTCGTTCATGCGGGCGACAAATTCGCGCGTGCCGTGCTCGCGCGCGAAGGCAAGCGCGGCTGTTTCATTGGCGGAAAAGATGAGGGGATAAATGAGAGCGCCGATCGGAAGCTCGTCGGGGGCGTCCGTCTTATGCTTTCTGAGCACGCCCTTGCCGATGAGGAGTTCGCTCATGCGGACATTCTTGTATTGATTGACCGTCTCAAGCGCAGTGAGTCCAGTCATGAGAACGGATGCTTTGCCCAAGGGGACCGAGCTCGAGGCGTTCCGCTCCCAGAGGACGTTGCCGTTTTTCATATCGGCGACGAGGAGCGCTCCGGCCGCGACATTCGGGATCGGACCGCCGCCGCGAAGGTAATAGTGAAATTTGTATGGCTCGGCTGGCGTGGCGGGGGCGCCGCGAATGATGACGGGGGTGCCTTTTCGGGCGAACTCGTAGACCCTTTTCGCGTCGGGGGTGCGCAGGCGTATACAGCCTCCTGAGTAGCCCTCGGGAACTTCCGTGCCGTCTGTGTGGGTCGGCCAGCCGTGAATGAAGAAATTGCCGTAGAACTGCATACTCCACGGCATCCAGACGCCACCGATCGAAGAGAAGTGCTCGGTCTCCTTGACCTTCACGTCGTAGGTTCCTGTCGGAGTTTCCCATGCGGTGCCAACTCGGCCACGCGAGGCGATGGACATGCGGTCGACCTCTTTGCCGTCTTCGACGAGCAGGAGTTCCATGGCGTCAAGATCGGCGATGATGGAACGTCCCGAGGGTGTCACCGGTTCGGGCGGAGCAATGTCGCGGAGGGCGAGTTTGTAGATGAGGGCAGGGGCGGCATCAGCGACGAGTGCTTTGGGAATGTGGTCGGAAAGGAGGATGGCCGATCCGGCGAGTGTGGTGAGACATCCGACAAAGAGCGAGGCGAGGCGAAATTTGTAAAGATGCTCTCTCATGCTTGGGGAGGCGCGCCGACGATGACCAAAACGGTGCTGTTTTCCGCAAACCACGTCGCGCGATCGACGGGGTAAAACGCGCAAACGGTAAAAAGGAGAAATCGTGATGACCCCGAAAGACTCATATATCTATTAAAACACGGAATTACGGGAAATCTGAGCGGGTATATGGGGGATGTGGCTACTTTTTGAGCAAGTCTCTGATCTCAGTCAAAAGTTTCACATCTTCAGGAACCTGCTTCTCGTCACCGGGCTTTTCGTCTTCTTTCCTTTTGAGCGTGTTCATGGCCTTGATGAGGGAGAAGAGGGCGAAGGCGACGATGCCGAAGGAGAGCATTGCCTGGAGAAACTTACCGTAAGTAACATGGGCGGCACCGACAGAAAGCGCGAGTCCGGAGAGATCGACGCCTTTGGAAAGTGCGCCGACGATCGGCATGATGATATCACCGACAAGCGAGTTCACGATCGCAGTGAACGCACCGCCGATGACGATACCGACGGCGAGGTCGATGACATTGCCGCGCAGGGCGAATTGTTTGAATTCTTGGATGACGGACATAGGAATGGAGGTCTTAAGGGCGCTCTTGTATATAGGAATACTAGCCGATATAGAAAATCCCGCAATTGCGGCAAAAGAAAGCCCGCACCTAAAAGGGGGTGCGGGAATCCGGGAACTGAAAGGACTGTCTTCGGATCACTTTTTTTCGCGGCTGAAGACGCGGCGTACATGGCGCCACCAATAACGCACGTGATATTTTGTCTCCCACAGTGTCGAGAGCGCATGCGACATTAGCCACCAGCCGAACACCAGAATGTCCTCGACCGGAATGAGCCTGTCGTCCACAAAGACGTCTTCGGCTTTCGCTCGAGGTACCCACTCATCCAGCGTCTCAATGATATCGGGGATCACACCTTCTGATCCCTCAAAGATATCGTGAGTCACCTGATCGTATTGGACGAACTTGCGGTTGCCGTCCGGCGAGTGGGTCTCTTTGACGCCGTTCCGTTTGCGTTTTTTGAGATACGTATCAAAGTCACCTCCCGCAATACGCCGAAACGCGGCGAATGAGTCCTTGATCGGCGCAACGGTGTCCGCTTGCCCGTGAAAGATCGCGGTTTGCGCGAGATCGCGCAAGCGTTCGATCTTTCCCGGAGCAACGGCCTCGTTCGTCGCATCAAAGACTTCCGCTGCGGTCACAAATTTCACCGGGCCGTTGTCGTGGAGCGGATCATCTGTGATGACACGCGGAGGCGCCACGGGATAGTTCGGGATCACTTTTTTTGCGACCTTGCGGAATGGCTTGAGGTACGGAAGCCAACGCCGTGCCGACTCGCTCACGTTGTGGTCAACGCTAAACGGCGGAGCGACTTGGATCAGTCCCGCAACACCGCGACGCACGAGGAACTTCTTCTGAAGCAGGTGAACACCGTCCAGTGCGCCCAGACTGTATCCGAGCACGTATGTCGGCTTCGCTCCCCACTTTTCAGAGATGAGTATCCAGTAGGCAAAGACACTCGTCGTATCGACCCACCGCCAGAATCCTTCAACGAGTCCGCGCTTTTTCTCGTCGGCAACATTGATGCCATGATTCGGAAAGTCGAAGGCGACCACGTGGTAGTGCGCCTTGTAGAGACCTTCAATGACGTCATGGAAAGGTCGGGAGTAGATGTTTTCCTTGAGCCCGTGTAGAACGAGTACGTTCGCCTTGCACTTCCTGAAGTCGGGACGCAGGTCGATGTGCGGCGTGACATCGATCACAGCTTTGACGCGCGCGGCCAACATGCCGCGCATCATCTTGAGCGACGGGGTTTTCACAGCATGTCTCCTTGAAAGTTACTTCTATTTCCATCCTATCCCTGCCAGCCTTGACGTCAAGCCCGTAGCGGGGTCTCACAAAAACGCCCCAACCGGAGCGGTCCTCGCGAGGGTAACGGGGGGGGTATAACAGCTCAGTCCCCACCATTTGAGCGACCAAATTTTCTTGACGGTCTTCCGTCTTAGAAAATGGAAGTGTCCCTTGTGGGCCCGTTAGACTTCCTATACGGATTTTGCCTTAATAGCCCTTCACGGCGTCACGAAAGGCGGAGAGAGAGGCTGGGCTGGAATCGACACGCCAGTCGCGTTCTTTGTTTTCATTGAACCAAAGCCAGCCGACGATACCGGGGCGTTTGGGGATCTCGTTCACGAGGGCGTCGGTTATCCACGCGGGTTTCGTCGGCTCTTCCGCCGTGCCCATCGAGAAGATCCAGATCGGTTTGTCGAACTTTTGCAGTCGCTCGAGTGCGGAGCCAAAGAGTTGCCCGAAGGTCACCTCTTCTTTTCCGTCGTAATTGAATCCGTCGACACCAACGACATCGACGACGTCACTGCCGGGATAGTAGAGCTCGAAACGATTACCCTCTTCGTCGGGTATATCGCGCGCGTTGACCGCCCAGCCGAATTTCACGTTCGGCGCATCGCGAAAGAAACCGCGGATATGCCGATATGCGGCGATAATCTTCTCGGGGGAATTCCCCTTCGCTGTCCCCGACCACGGGAACCAGTTGCCGTTCATTTCGGAGAACGGAATGAGGATGATCGGGCCGCGATACTCTTGCGCACCGAGGGCAAAGCGACGGATGTACTCATCATGATCACCGCGAGTGATCGCATCAAGAGAATAGTCCGCTTGGTCGGAAAGGGGTCGGTTATAATCGATCGCTTCCCAAAAGAGCACCATGGTCTTCTTTTTGTCGCGCACACGTGAGGCATAAGAGATCGGAAATTCGGAGTCGTTTCCCCAGTGCGCAAAGACCATCTCGGCGCCTGTTTTTTGGCCGACAAGGTCTTCAAAACGCTCCATCGCGTCAAGGTGATAGCCAACATACGCGCCAAAAACTGTTCGGACCTGCGGGGTCGGCGTCGGCGAGGCAAGCTCTGAAACCTCCCTGTTCACGATCTTGTGCGCAAACATAACAGAAAGAAGGACGAGACCGGACATGAAAAGAAATGCGACACGTGGTTTCCACCCGGGCATTCGAAAGAAGTTCATGATTTGGCGGACAATATTGTTGAACATACTTGATCGGGGAGAACTTTTGCTCTTCCCGAGGAGAAACCTCGGCGTAAAGCCCCGAGGTGTTCACCTCCGGAAGAGCGGCGTATGTTCTTCTAGGGATTCATGAGACCGAGGCCTTCCGTGACAGTCACAACGCGAACGTTCTGCGACGCGAGGTAGTCGACGATCTCCTGGAGGCGCGGCGGCGTTGTGCCGATCGGCCCGCCCGCGTCGTCGACCTGATGGAACATGAGCGTGAGCCAGGTCTTCGAACTTTTGGCGGTATCGATCCACTGCTTCGCTTGATCAACCGTCGTGTTGATATCAACCTGCTGGGTCTTCAGCTTGTAGCGGTCGGTCGTCTTCAAATTGTAGCCCGGATCGGTCGAGCGCGCACCGACATGACCCGCATTCCGGACCGCCGTGATAACGGTATCATTATACGCCCCATAAGGATACGCGAAGGTATTGGCGGGAGAGAATCCGGCGCCGACAATGTCGCTCCGCGCACCCTGTGTCTCGGAGGTGAGCTGTGCGGGCGACACAGTCGTAAGATCGGAGTGCGTGCGCGTGTGAACAGCGATCTCATTTCCTGCGGCCTGCATCTCGTGTCCTTCGTTCACATCGACATAGAGGTTTATCTGTTCAAGCTCCGTATCGTCGACAGTGAGCTGTCCGACTCCGGGAAGCGCGTGAAAGATCGTCATCGCGGCGGTGCCCGGAGGTACATTGAAGTATGTGGTGATCCCGGTCCAGTCCGCGGCGGGAGACACGGTCGCAAGAAGAACATCCGACGAGCCTCCACCCGATGCAACATAGTGTGCAAAGATCTGCGTCGTCACGTCGGACTTATAGAAGTCGGTAAAACGATAGGGCTCGTTTTCCGCGGCGAAGACAGGCGTAAAATTCCAATGTGCGTTTCCGCTTGTATGACTCGTGATCGTCACCGTAGCCGCGCGCGCACTGCCGTTACCGACGGCGGGGTAAGTGAATGTCGCGTTGTTCGCTCCGGAGGAAACCGGAGACCAGCCGCTCGGCGTGGTGGCGTTCGCCGCGGTCTCGAATCCCGGATTCGCGATCTGATTTCCCTTTGTCATCGACAAAAGCTTTGTTGAGATCATATAGAAGGTGCCCTTCATATTCTTTGCGCTCAGAATGGGAAATACGTTCGTATAGTGCGAGCGCCAACCGTCGTCGAACGTGAGCGACACGAGGCCTTCGCTGAATTTGTCGTCACCCGTTGCGGTGTCGAGAGAAAGCGACGCCGCATCGATCGACAGCGTGCCGGCCCCGGGGAGAAGGTGGAAGATCGTCATGGATACAGCGTCCGTGGGCACCGTAAAGCGTGCGTTCGCGGTCGCCCAACCGGTCGGTGAGGCGGCCTGACTGCCGAGATCGACGTACTGCACCGCACCGGAGGACGCTGTGTACCGTGCAACGAGCGCGGTCGGAACACTTGCCTGGAAGCGATCGGTGAAGACATAAAGCTGGCCGCCCTGCACGGGAACGTCGTTAAAGTACCACTTCGCGTCGCCGTCGGTGTATGTAGTGATGGCGACCTTCGCGGCTTTCGCTCCGTCGATTCCCGTGACCGGGTAAGTGAACGCGGCGTTGTTTGCCCCCCAGCCGCCTTGGTTCCACGAAAGAGGAAGTCCGCTGGCGCCGGCGGTTTCAAGGGAAGGATTCGCGATGAGATTGCTCGGCGTCCCTGTTGTGTTATTGAACGTCACCGACCGCGTTGTCGCACTGCCGAGATTCCCCGCCGCGTCGCGTGCGGTGGCGCCGATCGTATGACTGCCGTTGGGGTATGTGCGGGTGTCGAATGCAAATTCATACGGCGCTGTTTGATCTTCCGCGCCGACGGGTGTGCCGTCGAGCGTGAACTGTACTCCGACGACGCCCACATTGTCGGACGCGGTCGCACCGAGAGACGCCACGCCGGAAAGTGTCGCGCCGTCCGGCGGTGCCGTGAGTGTGGCGACGGGTGCGCTCGTGTCCGTGGTGCCACTCTGCGGCGCGAGTCGGACCGCGTCCAACCCGAGAACACCGACACGCGCGAGCTGATGCATGACGGTGACCTTGGTCGCATCGGCAGGGGGCGTCAGTGTATAGGTGAGATGTCCCCACTCCGATGACGCCGGCACAGTTCCCTTAAGGGTGACATTGCGGAAAACGCCGGTTGACAGTCGATACCGCGCAATGACGGATGTTGGTACGTTGGAGTGGTAATACTCGTCGTAGGTGTATGCGGTTCCCGGCGTGACCGGAACCTCGGCCCAATACCATTTCGCGTTCCCGCTCGTGCGCAATGTCATTGCAACTTCAACGCCGCGTGCCCCGTCGAATCCGGCGGCCGGGTAGGAGAAGGTTGTCTGATTCGTTCCGGTTTTTGCATGCAACCATGCCTCGGGAATTGTCGGCGAGGTTGCCGACGGAGTCTCGACAGAAGGGTTAGCGATCAGATTTGTCGCAGTGGGAGGAGGGGGCGGGGGAGGCGGGGGCGGAGTCACGGGTGTGCTCGTGCCGAGAGCAAGAGCATGGGTATCAACAGTGAGACTGCCGACGGAGGAAAGAATGTGACTCACCCGAACATAGCGTGCGTCCGCCGGAGCGGTAAATGTCCGCTCGACTTTCGTCCATGCCTGCGCCGGAGTTGTGGACGGCAACTCAACATATTGCCATGTGCCGTTCGCAAAACCGAATCCCGCAATAAGCCGTGTTGTCACATCGCTCATATAATAGTCTGAATAGGTGTATGTCCCGTTCGGCACTGCAATAATAGGATCGGCAAGCCATTTCGCGTCTCCGCTTCCTCCATAGCGTGTGATCGTCACTTTTCCACCGCGGAGATTTGCTCCCTCAAATCCGGAAACAGGATAAGAGTACGTCACATCAAGATCCCCCCACCAGTCGGGAGACCAGTAACGCGGGCGGGAGGTGTCAATCGTGTCCACTTCTTCCATTGAGGGATTCTGGATGAGATTTCCGTTCGTGGCCGTCTGTCCGTTATTAAGATAGACGTTCACACTCGACTTTCCGACCAGGCCCTGGCTGTCGGTGACGGAGAGTTCAATCTCGGTGTAGACATTAGGGTCTTGGTGATCCGGCCCAACAAATGTTGCGCTCGGTCCCGTGTGTGTCTCCATAAGATGTGTGTGCGTATTGTGGTGGAGGATGACCTTCCAATTGTATGCGCTCGCCGGGGGGGCGCCGTCCTCGGGATCCGTCGCATCACCGGTGAGGGTGATGATCTGTCCCGGATTGTAGAGCGCGCCCGCCGACGGAGCACTGATGCGCACATTCGGCTTTTGGTTACCCGCCTGGATGACCGTGTTCGTGATCGCCTGCGCGCCGTGAGAATCCTCGATCGTGAGCGACGCGGTGCGGAGGGCATTGGTCGTGTAAATATGGGTCGGATTAGCGGCCGAGGACATCGCACCATCGCCGAAGTCCCACCGATACGTGATCGCGTCACCATCCGGGTCAAGCGATCCGGCGGAGGAAAACGCGACGGAAAGCGGCGTCACTCCCGATGTCGGGTTGGCTGACAGAGAAACGATCGGGCGACGATTGCCGCTCGTATGCGTGATGCGCTTCAACTCTCCGGTATAGATCGCGATGTAGTAGATATTTCCGTCCGGCCCCGTCATGAACGACACAGGACCATTAGTTCCGTCCACACCGGCGCTAAAGTCGGTGACATTCACAAGGGTATCGGTATCGGACAGATTCAACTCTTTGACCCAGTTTTGGGCATAATCGCCGAAGAAAAGTGTGTCGTCGAATTGCGGCGGATAGGCGGATGCGGAAGGAAACGCTCCTCCCGTGACCGCGCCCGCACCCTGATTGTTGTGACCGTAGACATAGAGAGGATCAATCGCACCGGGGGCGGTGCATCCGTAACTTGTCGCGAAGTTTCCTTCACGACACGGCCAACCGTAGTTGCCGCCCCTCGTGATAAGGTTGACCTCTTCCCATGTCGACCACCCGACGTCGCCGCCGTAAAGGCCTCCAGTCTTGGGGCGAAAAGTGAAGCGATACATATTGCGCACACCGTAAGCGAAAACTTTCGAGCGGTTGGCGTTCGGGTTGCCGTTATAAAACGGGTTGTCCGCGGGTGCGGTGCCGTCGGGGTTGATACGGAGGACCTTGCCCGCGAGCGAGTCGATGTTCTGCGCACGCAGGGCACGCGCATCGACATAGTCGAAGTGCGCACCGTCCCCCGTCGTGGCGTAGAGCTTACCGTCGGGACCAAATGCGAGTCCCCCAACCGAGTGGCTCGGGGAGTCCGACGGGATACAGTCGGTTCCTGCGGGATAGTTTTCGCAGGATGGCGTCGTAATGTCTCCGCCGGTCGTGCCGACAAGAACGACCTTGGTCGATTCGTCGGCACGATTGCCGTCGACTGTCACGCGGACAATGCGCCCGGTCTTCACACCGGCGAAGTTCGCCCCGGGCGTATTCTCATATGTATAGGAGAGATAGAGGTAACCGTTCGTCGTGAAGTTCGGATCGACCGCCATGCCGATGAGTCCGCGATCCGCGTACGAGTTCACGTCCGAGAGTTTGATCAGGGGCTCGGCAAGAAGTACGCCGTTCTGGGAGATGCGCACTGTGCCGTCTTTTTCCGCAATAAAAATGCGCCCGTCGGGAGTAAAGGCGAATGTTGTCGGCAGAGTGAGCCCCGACGCAATCGTGGTCATTTCAAAACCGGAGGGCAAGGTTGCAAAAGCGGACGTCGGGAAAAGACCCACGCTCATGCCGACAAGAAGTACGGAAGCAATAACCCGAGCGGAATAAGAGCGTACACAGCGCGCGGGGCGCATAATAAATGAAGCAGACATAGAAAAATTTACGGATTAAATGCTAAGTAATAATCGACTGGATAACTTCTCAAACCAAACCTTCTGACATAAACGGGCACGAAGACTCTTTTGGAAAACCGTCACGTGATTTCCGTTGTGCCACAGACTGTCATCGCACGATGATGCATGCGTGAAGACGATCTCCTCTTTACCGCACGTCACTTTCTAGGGCTGTTTGCACCTCGACTGCATGCTCCGAAAGTGTATGAGAGAGGGCGGTCCACCCGTCGGCGGCAATGGTAAAGGAGGGCGCGGCAAGGAATCCCATCGTTACGATACCGATCAGTACACTTCCCAAATAGACGGCGATCGTCCCCGCGAGTACATACGCGAACGTGCGGCGGAGGGGGCCGTCGTGCTCCTTATCGATCAGCGAATAGAGGAGGCGACGGATAAAGTTGTTGCGCCCAAAAGGCGCGAGGAGAAGACGCCCGAGCAAAATGATCGAGTAGATGATGATGGAGAATCCTCCGACAGGTGTCCCGGGCATAGGCGTCTCAGATAGCGGGATTAATCTCTCGACGCGCCGGATGGAACCACACAAGGTTGCGCTCTCTTCGCACGATCTCTTTCCAAAACTGTTCCAGAAAGACCCCTGCGTTGATGTAGAGAAGAAGAAGGTAGCCGGGCGCGACAAAAAAAAGATCCGGACGTCGACGCACAATGGCCGCATACGTCCCGATCGAAAAAACGACGATGATGTACGGAATGAGGAAGTAGAGGAAAACCGAGATATTGAGGAGTGGGAAGAGGAAAAGAAGGATCGAGAATACGAAGCCTTCGATATAGGTCATGGAGAGTTGGAGCGCATTATTCGGCTTCGACAGCACACCGATATGCTTGGCGAGATTTTGCCAGCCCCCCGAGTACCAGCGACGCATTTGGTTCACATACTGCTTGATGGTCGCAGGATCTTGCGTGTAGGCGACAGCGCGACGATCGTAGTGGATAGGAAAGTAGAGCTCGTGGAACTTGTATGTGAAGTCGAGGTCTTCGGTGAGTGTGTCGTGGTCAAAGCGAATGTAGCGGCGGAAGATGTCCGCACGAAATGCCCCGGCGCATCCGGGGATCACGAACATCGACCCGAGCGACGCTTGCGCCATTTTGAAGAGATCCTGTCCGATGACGTAATCGAGCTCGCGGCACGCGGTGATCCAGTTGTATTTCAAGCTTTTCACATAGCCCCCGACCGCCACGATCTCGGGACGCTCAAGGAAATCCTGTTCGATACAGCGCACGAAGTCTTCGTCGAGGATCGTGTCCCCGTCGGTCGCGATGAAAACGTCGCCCGTCATATAACGCAGGCCCTGTTCTTGGGCGTGGCTCTTATTCCCCGTCGCGACAGGAATTGTGACGACGTCGATCCGGTCGCCGAACTCGCGCAAGATCTCCGCCGAGCGATCGGTCGAACCGTCGTTGATGACGAGTACCTGATCCGGCGGGCGCGATTGACGCAAGCAAGAAGCAACGCAAGCCGCAACGGACCGCTCCTCGTTATGACACGGGATGATGATGGAAATACGCATGTTGGAAAAATTTATTTATGAAAACGCTCCGCCAAACACTGCACGAACCGAGAAACCGCTGACATTAGGCATTATGTAAAGTGCCGATGAGCGTCGCATGAAAACACAAAAGGCCCCGAGCCGGGCCTTTTGTGCTTCTCTTTAAGGAATGTGTGAAAGAAAGAACTTTTGTGAACGTTACGTTAAGGGAGGACGGCCTTGAACGCGGCGTAACGCCTCCATGTCCGCCTTTCTGTCACCCTCCGCATGCAGTGCATGCAACAGCTGTACAACTTCTTTTACATAACAGCCTCCACCGGAAGGACGCTAACGGTGAAGTCGGGGAATCAGTCGGGGATAACTTGGACAGTTTCCAGGAACGGAGTGCCGGTGATGGGTCCGCCGTCGCGATCGGTGGCGATGAAGAAGCCGTATGGGGTGGTGACCCAGTCGTCGGCGGTGTCCCCTGTTGTGCCAAGGGTGCGGCCCATTGTTGTGCCGGGCGATGCACCTTTGCCGCACCAGTCGGCGCAGAACGTGAGCTCGTCGATGACAGTTGTTGTCAGGTCGTTCGGATTTACTTGGACAAGGCGGAGATCTTCGCCTGTGTTGTCGAGACCTGTGCCGAAGTCGGCGATGAGGGTGGGGGTAACGCCAACGAGAGCGCCCGGGTCAGCCGCAATGACGGCGAAGGAGTGCGGGTCGAGAGTTCCGGAGAGTGGGATCGCAAGCCCGCCGTCAGACGTTTCGATGCGGAGAGTTGCAAGGTCGATCGGGGTGTCGGTGACATTCTTGATCTCGAGCCACTCGTCGGTGGCGGATGCGCGTGTCCCCTGCCATGCGATCTCGTAGAGGAGAACACTATCGGGAGCGATGGGGATGAAAGGTTCCGGTAGAGGGGGCGGAGTGACGGTGCTCAGAACGAGTTCGGTTGAGCTGGAGATATTCCCCGCAGTATCGACAGCAGTAAAACTGAGGAGGTAATTTTCTTCTGGGAGATTCAGAGAGAACGACCACGTCCCCGATGCGGTCACGGGAGCAAGCATGACAAGAAGCGGATCGGTTCCGACGAATGTTGCAATGATGGTCGAGCTTGCTTCGGCTGTTCCCTCGACGACGAATGCTGTGTCTGCGGAAAAGAGCGCGGAGGTGGTGGTGGGAGAAGTAACAAGAGGTGCGTCCGGCACTGTTGTGTCCGGAGTGGTGGTGGCGTCCGGAGGTGTTTCCTCGGGTGGAGTTTCTTCCGGCATCGGATCAGTACTCGTTGCCGTTGTATCGGTTGATGTCGCATCGCCCCCTCTCCCTGCACCCCCTTCCCCACCCAACCCTTGAGAATTTGCATTGAAGGGTTGGGTGGGTGTGGGGGAATTCTCTGCGGTCGTATTTGCAGAATTGCCTCCTCCGCCTCCACCGGAACCGAGAGAATTCGCGAGAAGTGTATAGTTCGGCACAACTGTCGCGGCACCGGCAACTTGCCCCGCCGACGCTTGTGCGGCATTTGCCGCGATCAACTTTTCGAGTGTTTGCTTTGCCGCAGTAAGTTCGCGGAAGAGAGCGTTTATTTTTTGCGTATTTGTTTCCGCGCCGACGACGACCAGTTCGACTGCCTTTGTGGCGAGTGCTTGTCCTTCGGCTGACTTTTCTTTCGCAGTGTTGAGCGCAATGGTGCCGACATACGTTCCCGCGCGGATCGAACTTCCCACAGCCAGAGTTGAGCCGTATCTCGTTCCCGTAGAGAGAACAGCCAGCCCATGCGCCGTATTTCCCGCCGCATCAAAGGTCTTACTTCCAAGCGTCGCGATCCCGGTGACGGGCCGTCCGGCCAAGTCCTTGAATCCAAACCAAAGCATGGCCAGCGTCCCCGCGTTCTCAAGCTTATTATTGAGTGCTTGCGCATCACGCAGGGCCGCGTCTTGCTTCGCCCTCTCATCGGCAAGATATTTATCCCGTGCGGCTTTGGCCTCTGCAAGATAAAGATCGATCACTCGCGACCCCACGCTGATCGTCTGTGGAGTGAGGCGGTCGAAGTATTCGGAAAGGACGGAGGTGTCAACATCATCTGTTAACTTTAGTTCGACTATTCCGTCTTCCCGTTTTGTCTTCTTTAATAGTTTTACTGTATTTTCAGTGAGATTATCTTTTCCGTAGACAAACTTATTGTCCTCAGAAATTTTGATTGGTTCTTTGTAGTCACTTGAATTTACACTGTCTTGGCTAAAAAAATTACCATTCGAATAACTCGCCATGAAATTGAAACAGTCGAAAACATCTACGCATGCATTTTCTTTAAATCCGTCACGGTGGAGATTCGCACCAAATCCCGCGAGGGTCTCTCTTGTCTTCTCAGCTTCGGCCCAATCCTCAAATGGACTCGCTCCCGTATATAAGCCACCGATCCCGTGGCCCATGTGCGGATCATTGCGTGTATGGTCGGGTACAGAGCTGTCCTCAAGAAGATGTAGAATGTGCCCAAGCGTCACGTATGCCACTTGAGAATCTCCATGCGCGTAGGCATCAATACCCTTTTTCCACGTGAAGTTATTTGATGAGGTTTCGTCGGTCGCCCATACGATCGCGGGACGATAACCGTTTATGCCCGTACCGTGGATCGGATCGTAGAAGTGATTTAGCGCCCGCGCAGAGGGGTTATCTTCGTCGATCGACCCTTGAATTATCAATTCGCTTTCATCGCGCGAAAACTCACCGCCATGTTCGACTTGATAATATGCGAGCATCTCCTGAGTAAGCCCGGCATGTGTCGTGAGCGGCGCATAGGCAAAAGTACCTTGTGCGAAAAAACACAAGGTCATCACTGCAACGATGACCTGAAATGTAATTTTGATTTTCATTGATCAATATTTGACCTTCCAAACTCCTGTATAACTATTCAACTCAAAAGTTTTCGATTCTATATCTTTGGTAACCGCTACTTCATTTTCGAAAACACAGATATTAGAATTTTTATTGCATTTTTTCTGTCCCCCGAGAATTCTTTTGAAAAAATCTACACTTTTTTGTAATGAATTTTCTTTTTTTGCAAGATTAGAATACATTGCCTTCGCCTTATCTTGATCGAGGACATAATAGTATTTCGATGCGAGGTCGATGTCTCCTTTTTCAAGCGCCGCGATGATGAGCGTGATTGTGCCCTCCGGTGTTGTGGCGCCATACGTGTCTACGCGCTCCATGGCCGCGAGTTTCGCTTCATCCGCACGAATCGCCGCGTCCACCGCTTGCGACTCCCTATCCACCTTCCACTGGATGATGGAATCCATATGCTCCCCCACATAAATAAAAAGCGCCCAGGCAAGAACGACCCCCAGAGTCCAGTAGGTGATCTTTTTCCAATTAAACTTCTTGCTCGCGTCCATATAAAAATTGTTAGTGCTTAAACTAGCAGAATTGTAACATAAAACAACTTGACCGAATCCCCTTTCGGCTTGTGGATTATGATTATTTTATACTTTCTTTATCTCCCTTTTTCTTACAGCCGAGCATTGATGCCATCCCACATATCTTTTTTCCAACTTAGGTTTCCTGTATTAAAAAGATATCCTTTGTCGTGAGAAAAGTCGCCAATTCCCTCAAATTTTATACCGCCACCAACACCCTCCCTCTTTTTAATTTCCTCAAGATCGCCGGGTAAAATTGGGCCACTCCAGCGAGTGATCGTATAATTTTTTCTTCCCTTGCTTCCCCCATAGCTAAGGTTGGGATATTTTTCTCCCCCCTGAACAAAGCCACATATATATGCAGGAATGGGCCTAAATGTGGGGAGCGCGTCGTAGAGAGTACTGACCTCTGCATCTGTCAGATGCCCAATCTCCTTTCCAACTTGAAAGATTTTGTCGAAAACGCCGATCTTTTTAAAGTAAGAAAAAAGATGATCCCTTCCAGTGCCAACTTTAATAAAAATATGTGCATCTGAATGATTGAACTGATCACCCGGAAGATCCATCCATATACCGTTCCATTTTGTTGTTTTAATTCCTAGACGGATTTTTGGTGCCCTTGTTGTTCCATCAACACTCTTAATGGAGTGAATATCGGCGGGCAAATAATCTTTCAAGTCCCCAGCCTCATGCCCAAGCTCAACATCAATTCCATATTTTGATTTGAGGAAAATTTTGAACGCAAGCTCACCAAGATAACCTCGCGTCATGTCCGCCCAAAGTTGCCCAAGATCTCTTTGGCGACTGCTCCCGTAGTCAGATGCTGATGTTTTGGCTAGTATTTTTAGTGCATCGATACACATCTCTGCATATCCCTTCTCGTCTATAAAGACAGTGTTGGGAATGAAGCGCTCGTTCAGCCATTCACCAGCTCGATCTTTGTCGGTTTCTCCTCCCGTGAGGGCCTTCTCTAAAATTAATTCAGCTTCTTTTGGAGACACTGATAAGTGACCCATTAATTGCTCCACTATTTTATCCATGTACCAGTTGTACAGGTAAAAGAAAAAAGATCAAATTTTTATATGGACCTAAATTAGGCGGCAATACGGATTGACGCGGATTTTATGGAGGCACTGTCAAACAAACTCGGAACTGCCCGCTTACCAGAGAGGCCGAAGCTCGAGAGGCTCGATTCAACCGACTCATACGAAACTCCTGCAAAGGTCTTCAGAACCGCTTCAATGACAGCTTGAGCGCCGAGGGGCGGGACAGCCATGCCGATTTGCTTTCTTACGCTTTCTTTTGATCCTTCGAATACGAAGTCGTCAGGAAAAGACTGCAAGCGGGCGCGTTCGCGATTGGTCAGGGCGCGATGTTCAGACCAATGGTAAACATGTGTCCCTCCGCCGCCGCTACCAGTTATTGTGTAGGCGGGCTTGTTTGGATTCAATCGCTTGTAAATCTGGCTCATGCGAGCACCTTTCACGTTTAAACGTAAATGCATAGGAATACCTTCGTACCAGGCGTTTTCTCCTGCGGGGATGTATTTTAGTCTTTCAATAACATCTGCCGACTGCTTGGTGGGCTCCTGATTTTGTGCGTTTTTTGGTATTCGCGGGCTCTCCAGGGCCTCACGAGAACTAACGTATTTATATTTTGTTGTCGGAGCGGGTACTTTGAACCTCAGCCCAAGGTCTTTACGAATTCCAATAATAACAATGCGGTGTCTTTGCTGAGGAACTCCATACTCCTCAAATTTATAGAGATGCGGCGTGATTACATAACCTCGTCCCGCAGACGCCAGATCGTTGAGAATTTTCTTAAAGGCCTCGCCGCTGTTGGCGCTTTGTAACCCGCTCACATTTTCCGCAATAAACCATTTCGGATTATGGGTATTGATCGCCCTCACTCCGTGAGTATAAAGTGGACCAAATTTTCCATCAAAACCTTTTTGCTCACCAACGATACTAAAATCATTGCATGGGAAGCCAAAAGCGAGGGCATCAAATTTAGGGACTTTTTTAAAATCTATTTCTTCAACAGAAGCGCAAACTACCTCTCCTTCATTTCCTGCATGAAGATTGCGCGCATAGGTCTTGCACATATCTGGATCGACATCGTTCGCCCACACAGAATTGACGCGATAAACCGAGTCTTTATTCTCGGCCCGTGACCGGACTGCACCCAGCGCAAGACCACCCGGACCTGAAAATAATTCTGCTAATTTAAAAGTTACTTCGGTCTTTTTCATGCGTGCATCTTATTCTTTATTTTAACCTATTTTTCGTTTTTATCACTCCCACAATCTTGCCGTTTATTGCCCAGTCGTCGCCTTCCATTATGAGGATGGGTTTGAACTTTTCGGTAGATTCGGAGAGGAGCATTATTTGGCCTTTATCTACTTTGTACTTCTTGAGGTTGGCGGCACCGTCTAATAGAGAGAGGACGTATTCTCCGCTTCTTGCCGTGCGGTCTTCGCCGTCGATGAGGACAATGTCCCCTTCTGCGATGTTTTTTCCCTTAATATTCGCTTTGTTCAGGGACTTCCCCACTGCACGGAGGGCGAAGATGCCGCTCTTTCTTGGGAGGAGTTTCTTTTGGACACGGACATAGGCTTCAATGTTCTCATCCGCAAGGAGTTCTGCCGGTCCGCAGTTGGCCGCACCAACAAGCGGGATGGAAATATATTCGATCCCCGTGATATTGCCCGCCATCGAAAGACCGCTAAAGTCGAAAGCCTGGAAGACGATCCCCCGCGGCTGGTTGGCCTCACGTTCCAGATATCCCTCTTTCTCTAGTTTTGAAATATAGTAGTGTGCTGTCGAAACTGAAGCGAGTTTGAAATGCTTGCGCACCTCTTCCAATGAGGGGGCGTAGCCGTGTTTGTCCGTGAAAGTCTTCACGAAGTCGAGGACTTCCTTCTGGTTCTTGGTGAGCATATAAAAAATGTTTGTACTTCTAAATAGTTTCTATTAACTAATTATATAGTAGAATCTAATTAGAATATCCGCAAGCGAGTTGTCCACAGCGATATGCCAAAACAAAAGACCCGCAAGGGTCTTTTGTTTTCCACCGAGACTGATCTGTTACGGAAGGATGGCCTTGAACGCGGCAAGCGATTGAGCGTCGGATTCAACGCGCCAGTCGGTCTCCTTGTTCTCATTGAAGTAGAGCCAACCGACGACCTGCGGAAACTTCGGAATCTGCACTTTGAATGCGTCCGTGATCCATGACGCCTTCCCGGATCCCGCATGGGTACCGACTGAGAAGACCATTGCGGGCTTGTTCCACTGCTTCAGGTGTCCGAGCGTTCCGTTGAAGAGCTGACTGAACGAAAGCTCTTCACTGTCGCCGAAATTGAAGCCGTCAACACCGACATAGTCGACATATGCATCACCGGGATACGCGGCCGCGAGATTGTCGTTACGCGATGCTTCGGCATTCGGCGCCCATCCCCATTTCACGTTCGTCGCGCCTTCGGCAACGAATATGTCGTGGAGGTGGCGGTACGCCTGAACAAGTTTCGCCGGCGAGTTGTTGCCGACATTCATTCCCCACGGGAACCAGCTACCGTTGAACTCGGAGAACGGAATGATGATCACGGGACCCGCGTATGCTTTCGCGCCCTTGGCATACGCATGGAAGAACGTGTCGAGATCGCCGCGAATGACCGCATCGTAGGAGTACTCCGGTTGAGAGAAGTAATCCCTGTTATAGTCGACCGCTTCCCAGAAAAGAACCATTGTCTTTCCCTGATCGCGCAGTGTCGGTCCGTACTCTCCCGGGAAGCTTTTATCATTTCCCCAATGCGAGAAGACCATTTGCATGTTCACCTTCTTGCCGATCATGCTCTCGAACGCGCCGAGAGTCATTCCTCCGTAAGGAAGGTCGATACCCCAGAGCATCTTGCCCGTCGGTGACGGCGTGGGTGCGGGTATCGGAGCGGGAGTCGGTGTCGGCACTGGTGTCGGCGTGGGTGTCGGTGTCGGTGCAGGAGCGGGAACAGGCGCAGGAGTCGGAGCCGGAGTTCCGGTCGATGTCCCAATCACGCGACAGTTCGGCACGGCGACCGCAACCTCGTTCGAGAATACACGCGACGACATCGTGTTCGCCGCGACTTGGTAGTAATAGGTCATCACTCCAAAGCTCGGGGCCCAGAGCTTATCAATATACGTCGTTGACGTAAGTCCTGAGTCGAGTGCCGGGCCCGTCCATTGCTGTCCTGCTGACAGTCGACGCTGAACCATATAGGTCTCGGCACCCGCGGACGGAGTCCACGAGAATGTGACTTCCGGGAGACCGTTTACACAACGGACGGAGGGGGTGCTGGCCGTGAAAGCGCCGGGGGTCGTCGCGGCATGAGCGAATAAGGGCACCAACCCGCCGAAGGGTGCAAAGCAAGAGCTAACAATAAGCGCGAGCGCGGCGGCACGTCGCGTCAAACCCGAGTACGCACGATATTGAGTGTTCATAATTTGTTCAGGTGAAGGATGTGTGAGCACCCGTCTACCTGCCGGCAAGTGTAAAAGAAAACGCCATACAATTGCTAGGCGTCAAGAGGTTCATGCAATATTCACGAGGGGGAACGCAATGATGAAGGCGTGAAACAGCACTTCTCACGCTTTAAAATAAGACCTAGACAGGAATAAAGATTTGGGGTCTTATTGTCAACCCTGTAGTGAAAGTGTCACAACGCTGATACCCGCCGTTTCAGCGCGGAGGGTGAAGGTGGAGATCTCCACGCGCCCGACGCCCGCCTGCGCAAAAAGTGCGCGCTCCTCTTCGGTCCATCCACCTTCGGGTCCGATGAAAAAGCCAACGGGGTCTGCAGAGTTTGTGCCCGCAAACACTTCTCCCCCTTCGTCACAAACGAATGCCGTCCCGCTCTTTGCGGCCGAGGCGAGAGCCGCCTTTAGCGGAAGAGGCTCTCTCACTTCCGGAACATCCGTGCGGCCGCATTGCTCCGCCGCTTCGACGACGATCTTTTGCGCGCGCTCCACGGCAAAGCCGGTCTTTTCCGTCCGGGCGCTTATTATAGGAACGAAACGCGACACCCCGAGCTCGGTGCATTTTTGGAGGACCCAATCGTTCTTGTCCTTCTTGAGCAGTGCAAAGCAGAGCGTCACATTTCGCGACGGCGTGCGCACCACGGCGTCGGCGACACGTTCGAGTGTCGCCTCCCCTTTCCCGACGTCCAGGAAATGGTAGCGCCCGCACCTGCCCGCACGATCAAAAAGCTCCACCGCGTCGCCGGGAACAAACCGGAGCACGCGCGCCCACTGGTGGGTGAGGTCCGTGTCCGCCACGGACAACTTCATGGCGCCCGCATCTGCCGCACCTATATAAAAGCGATGGAGTTTCACTTATTGAAACTAACACGCGAGAGTATTTAGCCACAAGTTTACTTATGTTAGGATAGCTTTATGAGACTTCTTCCTTCAGGAACTATTCCGCGTACCCTCCTTTTCGGGGGTGTTTTGATCCTTATCACCGTTGCCGGAAGTAATTTCTGGCTGAAAAAGAGCTTCGCCGATACGGTCTTCGTCCCCGTCCCGCACTGTGTGAACGAGAAGTCCATGAGCTTCCCCTGTTGGAAGGAGAAATATGAACGCTCCACGCGCGAACTCGGCGTCGCGGCGAGTCTTGTTTCCATGAAAGCCGCCTATGCGCACAACTCCTACGTCGCATCGCAGTGCCACCAACTCACGCATGTTGTCGGCAACATGTCGGCCGAAATGCACAGCGCGGATATCGCGGAGGCGTTCACAGGCGGCGACGCTTTCTGCTGGTCCGGCTACTATCACGGTGTCGTCGAGCGCGCGGTCGGTCTTGTCGGTCGCGACAACATCGTTGCCAAGCTCAACTCTCTCTGCGCCAAGATCCCCGGCAAACAGTCGTACTCGTTCGACTACTATAATTGCGTCCATGGACTCGGCCACGGACTGATGTCGATCACAAGAAACGAACTTTTCGAATCGCTTGCGCTCTGCGACAACCTCACCGACAACTGGGAACAGCAGTCCTGCCAAGGCGGCGTGTTCATGGAGAACGTCATGGCGGACAATCGCAACCACTTCACGAAGTATTTAAAGAAAGACGACCTGACGTATCCCTGCAATGCGGTCGATGAGAAATATAAACAGCAGTGCTACCTCATGCAGACGTCCTACATGCTCACCAAGAACGGCTACGACTTTAACGATGTCTTTCGTCGCTGTGCGGATGCGGACCTCAATTACCGGAACACCTGTGCCGAATCGGCCGGACGCGACGCGTCGGGCAATTCGATCAGCGACACAAAAAGGACGCTCGCCACGTGTGGACTCGCGCTCTACGACGATCAGTACCAGCACTGCCTCGAAGGTGCGGTCAAAGACTTCGTCTCCTACTTCCACGACGACAAGCGCGCGCACGAACTCTGCGCCGGCGCACGTGAAAAGTTCCGGTTCGGGTGCCAGAATACGGCGGAGTCCTACTACTCGACGTTCAAGTAGCATCAGATCGACCATGCGAATTGCAAAATGAACGAAGTCGCCATAAAATGAGGATGACAACTTAAGTCAGTAACCTTAAAAACTATGGCTATCTTTAAAGAATCAAAGAGTTCTCTGCGTTGGTTTTTGCTCATTGTGGGAGCTTTTAATCTGTATTCCACATTTGTGGGCCGAGGAACATTTGGGCTAACATTGCTCGACTCTATTAATTTTATTGTTTACCTCATTTTTGGTTTGATAATAGTTTATATCGGAATTAACTTTAACAGCCTCCTTCAGACGAAATCGGAACTTTTAATAAAGTTTTTTGGGTTTGACGCGATCTGGGGGACTGTAAACGCATTCTATTCATATTTTTTCGGCCACGACGAGATGCTGGGGAATAAGTTGCAATTGGGTATACTTCTTCTTGGAATCGTGCTTATTTGGGGTGTCATCATAACGAGTATTAAGCGTTTGGCAAAAGAAAACGCTTAAAGAACTGGCCATGGTATACTGAGGGTAATGAATACCCTCATCGACTTACTCATCGGGGTGGTCATGTTCCCGATCTCCCTCATGATGGAGCTCTTGGGACCTTCTCCAAAAAAAGACTGACGGTTCATCAAAGTACTTCTTTTTGTCTTTTTTACAATGCCGGAGTGGTAAAGAGTTTTACATATTCTCCATACCCTTCTTTCTCAAGATCCGCACGCGGGACAAAGCGGAGTGCGGCGGAATTCATGCACCACCGCTCCCCCGTCGGAGCGGGTCCGTCGTTGAAAACGTGTCCCAAGTGCGAACCGGCGATCGCGCTCTTTACCTCAGTACGCTCGGTGAAAAGCGTGTTGTCTTTGTGAAGGATCGTAACTCCGGGCGCGATCGTGCGGACGAATGAGGGCCAGCCTGTTCCGGAATCATACTTGTCGCGCGACGAGAAGAGCGGCTCTCCGGAGAGGACGTCAACATAGATCCCTTCTTCCTTATTCTGCGCATAGGCGTTATCGAACGGATGCTCGGTTCCGCCCTCTTGGGTCACCTTGTACGCAAGAGGCGAGAGACGTGCGCGGAGCGTCGCCTCATCCGGCTTCACAAAAGACTTCCACGGCTCGGCGGTCACAGGAGTCGGGACAGGAAGTCCGCACGAAAATCCTTTTGCCGCACGGAGAACACAGAGCTCTGCGAGTCGGTCATCCCGCCCGCTATGCGCCCGATAATAGGAATACCGTGTCGGATTCTTTGTGTGATAGTCCTGATGATATTCCTCTGCGGGATAGAAGTTTGTGAACGGAAGAACGGCGGTGACGATCGGCTCACCGTACACATTCTTGTCGGCAAGCTCTTGCATCACAGCGCGTGCCGCGTGCCCCTCTTCCTCGCTCTTGTAAAAGATCGCCGCCGTATAACTCTCACCGCGATCGACGAACTGACCGCCTGAATCGACAGGATCGATGTGCGCAAAAAAGTATTCGACGAGCTGACGATACGACACGCGGCTCGGGTCATAGCGCACTTCGACCGTTTCGCGATGCCCGGTTGTTTCGGTCACAACATCCGCATAAGCCGGTTTTTCGACATGCCCGCCCGCATACCCGGAGATCGCCGCCGTGACGCCGGGAACTTTTTCAAAATCAGCCTCCATGCACCAGAAGCACCCACCCGCAAAATATGCAACGGCCTCGCTTTCTCCGACCGGAGGAATGATCGCAGGAGTCTGTTTCGGGATCGCGAATTCCCTCTGGTAGTAGATCCACCCACCGACGAGCACGATAACGAGTAGAACAATAGCGAAATAGGAGTGTTTCATCATCCGACCAGTATAGCATTCACAGATGAGGCTCCCGAGAGGTATATAATAGAGACCATATGAAAGAGAAACTAAAAGCGCTCCTCGCAGTCACCTCCGTCCCCGTCCTCATCGCCTCCCTCTGTTGTCTCTCCCCGCTCATCCTCGTTCTCCTTGGCATCGGGACGGTCTCTTTCGCCTCATCGCTTGCCGACACGCTCTACGGCGACTTCAAGTGGGCGTTTCGCGTGGCGGGCCTCATTGCACTCGCACTTGCTCTTCTCTTCTATTTCCGCCGACAAAAAGGTATCTGCACGATCGACGAGGCAAAGAGGCGCAAGAACGAGATCATCAACATGGTCGCACTCACAGTTATTGCGGGAACGCTCGGCTATATCATTTTTCTCTATGTTATCGTGCACTTTGCCGGCGTCTGGGCGCACATTTGGGAATAGAAAAACTTTTTAGGTAGAGAAAAACGCGCCCCCGTGAGATAGGCCACCTTAGAGCCCCTACTTCATTCCGATAAAGAAACAACCCTCGAGTCACATATGACTCGAGGGTTTCTATCTCACGGGGCGTTTTGTTTTTCCACTAAGCGGTCGCGAGCATGCTTTTTTCGCGATAGAGGCGAGCGAGCAGGATGCCGCTCACCAGGCCGGCGAGGTGCGACTCCCAACTGACACCGGGAGTGCCCGGCAATACGCCGAATACCATGCCTCCATAAAAAATGAACACGACGGTTGCGAGCAGGATCGACACCATGCTTCTCCGGAAGTATGCACTTGCCATGATGAAGCCGAAGTAGGCGAAGATGACACCGCTTGCACCAATATGGATCGTCGAGCGTCCCATCATCCACACAAAGATCCCGCCAATGATCGCCCCCCAAAGCGTTACTTGGAGGAATGTCGACAGTCCATAGCGGAGGACGAGGAATCCCAGAATGGCGAAGGAGATCGTGTTGGCTAAAAGATGTAACGGACCCCCATGCACAAGAGGCGCACACAAAAGACCAAGGGCACTCCCGAGGCTGACATTCCGCGGATGGACCCCGCAACTCGAGAACAAGCCGAAGAGGTTGCCCGTGATGAGGACCAGCCAGAGAAAAAGAATGACACCAAAGAGAAGGGTGACATCGCGACGAACTGTTTTCATTCCCTATCCTTTCGAGAGAAGTGGGGATACGCGCGACCGAACTAGCCCTGAAATTAACTCAGTATTTGGCAAATGTCAAGATCCCGAGACCCCCACACCGAGGAAGAGTTCGGTAACGAGAAAGACTGCATAGAAAACACAGAGAAGGAGGGCCTCCTTTTTCGTCAACACGCGCCCCGAGCGAAGGAACATGAGGAGGAAAAGAAGCGCGACGATCATAAAACCGCCCGTGATGTAAACGATCCGCGGATCGAAGGCGAATGGACTGATGAGCGCCATCATACCGACAACGACCGTTGCATCCGCAATGACCGTCCCGAGAATGTCCCCGAGCGCCAGGCCGTCACTGTGCTCTTTCGCGGCACGGACCGAGAATGATAATTCAGGCAAAACCGTTCCGAGTCCGATAATGAACACCCCGATGATGAGGGGGTCGAGAGCCAAACTATTGGAAAGGACGAGCGCGTACTCAACGGTGAATTGGGACCCAAAAAGGAGAAGTGCCATACTTCCGAGAAGGCAGATCATGTCTGTCGGAGAAAAACGTTCTTTCTGCCGACCGACCTCGACCCGACTATGTCTCAATATATATAAGTAGAAAAGTATTCCCGAAATAACAAGGGTGAGTCCTTCGATCTTCGAATAGTAGCCGTTCATGCCAAAGATAAGCGGCAAGGCGAGCATGACGATATAGAGATACTGATTTTTAATGACCTTACTTTCCACCTTGAGCTTGCGCCCCGAGAGAAAGACCACGAGCGCAAAGACGATCGTGAGGTCGGCGACGTTCGAACCGAAGAGCGTCCCGAGTCCCAAAGATGGCACACCTTGGAGCGCCGAGGTCACCGAAATGAATGTCTCTGGAAGGATCGAAATGACCGCCACAACAAGAAAGCCGATGACATATTTCGGCAAATGAAAACTCTCCGCCAACTTCGATGCATACCGAGTAGCAAATTCCGCGCTTTTTATCACAACAAGCAGGGCGAGGAGAAGAAAAATGAGGGAAAGAAACATGGGATCAAAATAATTCAGTCTACTATTTTCCTCAGTATAACATTGTCAAAAAAAGAAGCCCCACTCCAAAGGAGGGGGCCAAAGTCATCAAACCTGAAACACCCAAGTTACTTCTGCGCCGCCCAAGCCGTTCCCCACGGCTCTTCTACGCACGAGCACATCAACGCTTTGCAACGACAGGAATGACTGTCGCGCGGATCTCGGGAGAGTGCAGATAACGAATCGAAACGAAAAACAAAAAGAGGCGACACGTCGCCTCTTTTTTTATATCGCGCTCGCCCTAGAGGGGGGCGACGCTCGAGGGGGTGGCCGGAACTGCGGGCGCCGCAGACGGCTCGTTCATCACACGATACATGACGTTCATATCGCGATCACCATACGCGGCAGAATCCCAGTCGTTACCCGCACCATCGTAATAGCGCATCATTTTCTCATGGCCGCCACGACCGTCCCCTTCTCCATATCCTTCACGTCCCTCCCACACGCCCGCATGAAAGCCGACAGCGAAGGCGCCCGCAATGATCACGGCGAGCAACAGGCACTTAACGAGGCAACACCCCTTCGGGCAAAACTTATGAATATCGACACATGTGTGATTACACACCTCCCCCTTATGTATTCCTTCCATATTTCAAAAAATTAACAATTAAATAACTATTATGACTGCCCAATCTCATTCTCTGTTGATTATCTCATGAAATTTGTCTTTAGTTTATTGGGCACTCTTATTGGGGTCGCGCCCAAGACCGGGCAAGCGGCATTAGTTCAGTGTTGCAAGTAATGCGACAAGGGCGGCACTCTCACTGGTCACATTAGGATGTACCGCCCTGAGTTCCCGCAGTACCGTATCGATCTTGCCGTCAATCTTTGTCCACGTTGCTTTGTCCTTCGACTTCAGCCGCCCCTCCGCGTTGTCCCATTCATATTCAAGATCGCCGATACGCGCCGTTGCTCCGGACTGGTCGCCCCTCTCCAAGAGGTCGAGCGTGTTTTGTGTGATCGCTCGGAATGTCGAAAGATCTCCGAGCAATTCTGCGGGGGAAGACGTCCCGGTTGCACTACTCGTCGCCGGCGTAGTGACTGCTCCGCTGGAAACATCTCCCACAAGCGCAGAGTGGCGCACGTGATACCCGACTCCTCCCGCCGTCAGGAGAAGTGCCGACACGACGATTGTCTGGAGTAAGCCTCCTTTTTCCTTGGACTCGTCGACATATTCACGGGATGCGGCCCTGATCACATCTCTTTTTGTAAGAGAGAGGTAAATAACGATACCCAAAATACCGCCGAGGAAGATCACGCTCGTCAGCGTTGCGCCGAGACCTAAACCGCCGTGATCTCTCGACTGCGACAACAAGTCACCGAGCGATGCTCCGAGTGGTCGCGTCAGAATGTAGATGATCCAGAATGAGAGAACCGAATTGAGCCCGAGTCTCCGCCCGAGGGCGGTCAGTGCAATCACCGCCGCGACGATAAAGCCTGTTGTAAGATACCCGAGCCCAAGTCCTTCCGCCATAAGGTCTCCGGAGGCGGTGCCCAATGCGAACGTAACAAGGATGGCAAGCCAATAGAACGCCTCTCTCTGTCTTGTGAAAATGGAGTGGATCGAGAGCGTTTTCTCACGCACATACCATACCACGAACAGAGCAGCCAAAAGCACGCTGAAGATGACAGTGCTGGTTTCAAGGGGTAAGCCGACTTTATCGGTCAGGTTGTCGGTGACCAGGGTTCCAAAGACACTCACAAGTGTTACCGCCAACCAATAAAAGCTCGGAACGTATTTATGTGCCCTAAGTTGGAAGAACAGCACGATGACAAGCAGCGCTCCGGTCACGATGGAGGTGCCCGTGAGACCGAGATTCAGGTTTATATTGAGGAAATCCGCCGCAGTTTCTCCCACCGTCGTGCAGAGGACTTTAATGACCCAGAAATAAAGTGTGATCTCCGGAACTTTGTTCAACATTTTTTTTGAAAGATCGGATACTGTTGTGCCGGATGTCATCTTTTTATATCTAAAGCGTAATAATTGATAAGGGATGACTTGGTACAAAGACCCAACCCCTAACCACTATATTATTACGCTAAATAACCAAGAATATGACACCCAAAGCCATATCAGCCGTTCTTGTATCCATAGGACTTATCGCCGGAGTAGGCATGACTGTGGCTCATTATGCCGCCGCAGAAAACGCGACCACCACACCTAGCCCAACGACGGGAACGGGGACACAGGCGGTAAGTGCAAAAGAGGAAAACGACACCAAAGAGCAAGGCGGCGCGCAAGATGAGAAAGAGCGGTCGGAAAAGAATGATCCCGCCGACCTAAAGGGGGGCGATGATCAAAACGAGATGGACGACGCCGCTGAAGCCGCGCTCACGCCGGAAGAAAAGGCTGCTCATGACAAAAAAGAGGCCACACAAGAACACGATCGTGGCGGAAATGATCAAGAAGAAAACGATTAAAAGTTTGCTAAAAAACATACCGGACACACACCCGCCAAAGAGGCGGGTGTGTGCTAGCATGGCGAAATGGACGAACGCCCCGAAACACTGAGCGACAACGAGCTGGTCAACCTCACTTTGGATAAAAACAAGGACTATTTCTCCGAACTCGTTACACGCTACTATCCGAAACTTTCTCGCTATTTGAACCGTCTTTTGAACGGGAACACGCATGATGTCGAGGAGTGTCTCGCGGAAACATTCATGAAAACCTACGTGAACCTCGCAACGTATACGCAGGGACTTTCCTTTTCCGCATGGATCTATCGCATCGCACACAATCAAGCGATCGACCATATGAAGAAAAAGACGCGCTCTATAGCAGTCGAAATAAACGAATCGCATGCGACATTCGACCCGACCACACATTACGAGGAAAGAGACTATGTCGAACATATACTTTCCTATCTCTCCATCGAGGACCGCAACCTTCTGACGCTTTTTTATCTTGAGGAGCTTTCACTGAACGAAATATCTGATATGTTGAAAATAAAGTCCAACACTCTGGCGGTAAAGATAAAACGTATTCGTGAACGTATTCGTAAGCAGTATCCCAACCAATAATATGGAACCGGAAAAAATAAACAAAGACCTTCTCAAGAAAATTCAGGAAAACCTGAAGAAAACGTCGCCACACGGACGTTGGTACGGAAAGCTCGTTATGTTGACGCAAATATCCGCGATCGCGCTACTTGTTTTCATCGCGACGCTCGCGATGAGTTTCTTTCTTTATGACCTCGGGGAAAAAACGAGCATCTTTGAATTTACAAATAGTCCTATTGTCGAGAATATCGTGAATTTTGTGTTCGAGTTTTTGATCATTTCGCTCCTCGGCATTGGGGGCATTTATGCGATATATAGACAGACCGATTGGCCGCTCGTCAAAGAACGACTGTGGCTTCTGGTCGGCGCGTTTGTGTTTGTCGTCGGGATAAGTGTGGGCCTTGTCCTTTTCTCGCAAAACGCCCCGGACCCATGGGGAGATTTTATCGGCGACGGGGCGCAAGGGATCACGCACGCACTTCCCCTACGCTCGCTCGTCGAAGAGCAACTAGAGAACGACATGGAAGAAAACTCCTACTTTACCGGGAACATCACGAAGGTTGAGACAAGTGGGGGCGACATTGTGGTCACCGTAGTGGGCGGCCAGAAAACGAAGACATTCCATGCAAAAGATGCCACCGAAAAGTATACGGTCGGTGACAAAGTGATCGTGAAATATGGTGACGAAGATGACGGGGACGGATTACTCATCAACGACATAAAAAGGATTTAGGGCTAAGGTTATCCACAGTTGATTTTCTAATTATTTTCTATATAGTGTTTCTATATTAGAATATAAATAGAAATTTTCGACATGTACGTATCCACACGAACCTGGCCTGGGGCGGGCGCAGTACTCTTCGCGACGCTCGCCCTGGCGACCCCCTCTTTCTCATTCGCAAATTATCGCTTTGACGACTTTTCCGCTCGTCCCCCCATACACGAAGCGAAGCGCACGGCGATCGGAATGCACACGCTGACGCCCGAGATCATCAAGACTCTCTACCATCTGCCGGCCACGGGCGGCAAGGGGACGATCGCGATCATTGCCGCATATGATTCTCCGCGCATCGCCGACGACCTCACTGCCTTCAGTGAAAAATTTTCCCTCCCGTCATGCACGCAAGCGAACGATTGTTTCGAGAAACATGCACTCGATGCGGGGACTGCTCCCGACCCCGGCTGGCGAATGGAGACGGCGCTGGATGTCGAGTGGGCGCATGCGATCGCCCCCGGCGCAAAGATACTTCTTGTTGAAGCAAAAACCCCAAGCGGCGCGAATCTTATAAAAGCGGTCGACTATGCGCGCAACCGTTCCGACGTCGTCGCACTATCGATGAGTTGGGGTGGCGCGGAATTCGCGGATGAAACAACGCTCGACGAACACTTCACGAGTAAATACGGCGCAACATTTTTTGCCGCATCCGGAGATAGCGGCACCGGAGCGAGCTGGCCGGCTGCCTCACCTAATGTCGTTGCGGTGGGCGGCACCCACCTTGCGTGGGACGCGCAAGGAAACAGAAAAAGCGAGACGGGCTGGGACGGATCTGGAGGTGGAATAAGCGCATTCGAATCAGAGCCGTCCTATCAATCCGATTTTGATATTCCCCGCGCGAAGGGCATGCGTGCGATCCCCGACGTTGCCTACAATGCCGATCCCCGCTCCGGCTTCCCGATCTATCTCTCGGAGCGTGACGGGAAGGGTGCGTGGCATATCGTCGGCGGGACAAGCGCAGGTACACCGCAGTGGGCGGCGATCCGCGCACTTGGTGCGGCATGGACAAACACCGATCTCTATCATGATAAAGCAAGCACCGGGAGTGCGTCGTATTTTCACGATATCACAAGCGGCAAGAACGGGAGTTGCTCATACTACTGCACCGCCCGCAAACATTACGATTATGTGACGGGCTTAGGAACTCCGGCCACGAGCGTATTTTAACCAGAATAGGGGCTACGCAAAACTAAGAATTTTGCGTAAGTCTCTCATGATTTATGCGATTTTTTCACTATTTTATACTCCCTCCAAATGATCCAGATGATGAAGACATCAAAAACAGAAAGTGCGATCAAAAATAGTGAGTGCGTGTGCGTGAACCGATAGAGCTGATACAAGACGAGTAGCGAAAAAACAACTAGCGCAAAATGAAACGCCCAAAGTTTTCTTTTTAATAGACCGATGACCAGAACAAAGTTAATGACCCCGTGAATGAAAAGGTACAAGAACGCGAAGGTCTTTGTCCCGGTTGAAAAAGACTGTGCGGCATTAAGCAGGTGGGCGGAGAGAAAATCGCTTGGATCTTCAACCGATTCCTGTTGCGTCAGAAGGGCGACAAGGTGGACCAGTGACTTCTGTGTCGTAAACAACACCAAGAAACTGCCGATAATGTCGACCACTGCGGCTATGCCCTTCCATGCGACGCCCAGACGAAAAAGTTGGTGAACCTCTCTTGGCGGAATTTGGTCCATAAGATTTTGACAGCATACCACAGATCCGCACATCCCAAAGACTGCGCGCGGGCTGAGAAATTAGTTTTCTTTTTTGCGACGGATATCAACGTGCTTTGTCGAAAAAGGACCCCCCCACAGGGAAACAGAGAGGAAGTTGGCCGCGTAGCGTATTCCGGACATGATCACGCCTTCTTCCGCCAGGCGACGCCCCGAGGCATAAATGGGGAGGCGAAATGTCCATAACACTTTTCCAAAAGGACTGATCCGACGCGCAATGTCTGTGTCTTCTCCGTAGAACTCAATTCGTGTGTCAAATCCGCCCGCATCAATAAGGGCACTCCGCCTGACAATGAAGTTCCCCCCTTGGAGCATCGCACCTTTGTGAAAAAGAAAATGATTCACTAAATAAAAAAAGTACCCAAAAAAATAAAATCCTTTTACTGCCGCTCTCTTCAGGGGAGACAGATCGTAATAGATAAATGGTCCGCTTAAAGCAACCAAGTTGGCGTCATTGATGAATTCGGTAATGACCGTATCGATCCAACCCTTCGTAAGCATGGTGTCCGCGTCGATATTCGCAATAATGTCTCCCGTTGACGCCGCAAATCCCGCCCTACGCGCAAATACCAAACCTTTCTGTTCCTCATCGACGACTCTTGTTTCAGGAAAAGATAAAGCGATTTCCTTGGTGCGATCGGTACTTCTATTGTTCACGACAATAACCTCAACGTCATAATCTTTATTATCAAGTTCACGAAAGACCGACTCGAGACACTGTCCGAGAATCTCTTCTTCGTTGTATGCCGGGATGACAAAGCTTAATTTCATATTAGCGAACGAGAAGTTTACGCATGCGGATATTTTGAGAATACATTTCAGCAATAGAGACGGTACTGAGTACGTTCAGCCATATTTTTATAACGATCTTTATCCCCTTCAGCCACCCGTATTTATACTGATTGAAGTCGTTTTCCACATTCGGCCATTGGACGACCGCGATACGAAGGTGGTCGCGGAGGATGATCCTGTTGAGAAATACTTCAAGTCCATAGCTCGGCAGTACACTCATGGCCGGAAGAGAGTCCAGAACAGGGGCTTTCGGCAAGATCCTTTCTCCCGTTAAATAGTCGATCTCTTTGAACGGAAAGAGCGGCCAGGCGTTTTTCCTGTAACTGAGGGAAACGTCAGTGCGCCCGCTTTCGATTGGGTCGATCAAGTCAATGACATTCTTTTCATTCAAAAAAATGAGGTCTGCATCAAGCAGAAAAATGTAGTCGCCTTTTGATGCGCGAATTCCGTCGAAAACACTCTTGCTCTTTCCGCCGTTGACCGCATGTTCAATAAGCAAAACGGAGGGAAAATTTTTTACGATCTCTTTTGTGCCGTCATTTGATGAATCATCAATGACGATAACTTCTGAGAGTTCGCGGCCGATGAGCGGCGCAACAACAGAGAGGGTGTGGCCGATGCCTTTCTCCTCATTGTATGCCGGAATGATGCAGGAAATAGTTTTCATAGATTCTTTCCCGCATCAGCTCTCGGTCAGGAGGTGTTCTTTCTTAAAGAACTTCTTGCTGATCTCGAAGATCCCAAACGCGATGAAGAAGGCGGAAAAGACATCGATCGAGTAGTGCAAATGTCCAAATATGACCGCCGCTCCTCCCACCAGGGAGCAGGCGAGGAAGAAGTAACGTGCCGGACGAATATTCCAAAAAACAAGCGCGAGAAGAAAAGGATAACCCGCATGCCCGGAAAAGAACAGATCATTTCCGGAGCTTATGGTGAACAGGACCTGGTTTACATGGTGCTCCCGCTCGATGAAACTATAATACTCCGTGCTGGGTGCCGACAAGTGTGTCATGATCATAAAAAATGATCGCGTGAAGAAAAAAAGCGCGCTACTTTCCAGAGTAAAAGGAGCATATTTTGGTTCCCAAATAAGAATTCCAACAAGCACCAAGATGAAGGCGAAAGCCCCTTGGAAAAATATATAACTCACGTTGACCACGGGCAGATTGTCTAAAAGAAGATCCGGGACAACGTTGTCGAGATAGTCACTCGTATAGATCCGCGCAAAGTAGATCAAGAACAAACTCGCACAGAGGAGCAAGGTGCTCACGGCCATGTGGTACAAGATCTTTCTGTCGGTCCAAAAAGCAAAATGTTTCGCGATGAATTTTCTCATATACTTTATGATACAGGACTGACGCAAACGGATGAGATTCGAATGATGAACATGTGCGCGAGGAGATATTGCAGGGCGGTATACACAAGAATAACACCGAGTACCGGGCTGAGGGTGGCAAGGGGTGGCAACTCACCCGCGACATCAAAAAATCGGAGGAGAAAAGGTATCTGAAAGAGCCCGGCAAAGAGAGCAACTTCGATCGCGGCAATAATTCCAAGCGCACGCACAGCTACCGCGTCGAGCGCTCCCCGGTAGACACCCGGGGTAAAGAGGAAAAAGATAAACCCGGTCACGCTTGCGGCGACGAGCACATAGAGGTTCGATCCGCTTGTTTTCATTGCATCCGGCGAGAGTGCAAAAACCGCCCCGAGGGCGATCGCCTGCAGAAGCGCCGACCACACGGTGAAAGGAAGTACGGTCGCGAGAAACCCCTTCCCGCTCGGTGCGACCGACTTTTCTGCAGGCCGGATCGTCCAGTACGATACGAGAATCCCCGGGATACCGACCGTAAAATAGTTAATGAGGGTGATGTTGAGGGGTGAGAGCGGGTACGGATACCCGAACACGCTGACGATGACGAGTAGAAAAAATCCCGCGAACGCAAACTCAAAAAAGATACTCGCGAAGATCTCCGCGTTCTTGATGATACTATCGGCAAGCGTGACCCCCCCGGGAAGCGCCGTGAAACTGTTGTTCATGAGCACAACCGAGGCGATCTGCCGCGTCGCCGGAGCACCCTCCCACATCGCGATACCGAGGTCGGCCTTCTTGATCGCAAGCGCGTCGTTCGCTCCGTCCCCGACCATGGCCGTAAACCCGTCATGCTTGAGCGCGTCGATGATCTTTTCCTTTTGTTCGGGAAAGGTGCGCGCGAAGATCGTGTAGTTTTTTACCTCCGCCGCAAAGTCCGCCGCGGTCCACTTTTCCATTTCGCTACCGGCTATGACACGATCACAATCGTTAACACCGGCGGATGCCGCGATCGCACGTACTGTCTCCGGATGATCTCCGGAAATGATCCGTATCCGGACTCTGCGCTTCTGGAAAAAGTCGATCGCCTCACGGATCCCGGGACGGAGCTTTGCGGAGAAAATATAAACAGCGAGGAGGGCGACCTTTACTTGCTCAAGCAAAAGGGTATCCCCGTCGCCCAAAGCGTGTCCGACGACAAAGATGCGCTTCCCCTGCCCCGCTTCCGCCCTGATAAGTTCTTCCAGCCACGCGCGTTCGCTCGCGCTCGCCACAAGAGAGAGAAACCTCTCGGGGGCACCGGCGAAAATACGCATCATGGTTCCGTCTATCTCGGCATGTACGGCACCGTACGATCGCCATGACGAGAACGATACTGCGGCGGCGATCTTTCCCGCATACGGGTGACCGGAAAAAAGCTTGATCGCCACGATCGTTTGCGAGAGGTCGCCGGACCCGTGCATGTATGCGGCGACACATTTTTCCGCGAGATCTTTTGAGGCACCCTCCGGGACCTCCATACGCTCAACAACAAGCATGTTCTCCGTAAGTGTACCCGTCTTGTCCATACACAGATTCTTGATCCGACCGAGCTTCTCCGTCGCGTTCACTTCCTGTAGGAGTACATTCCGGCGGAACAGGTGCGCCGCACCGTATGCAAAGAGAAGTGTCATGGCAAACGCAAGCCCCTGCGGAACGATCGTACTTGCAAGTGCGCCGACCTCCTTAACAATGAGCACGTGCGCGTCATGCGAAAAGACGCCACGCAGGGTGACAAAAATAATGGTAAGCACAAGAACATACCCCGAATACGTGATGGTGGTAGCAACTGCGCGCTGGATGGGGCTTTGATTGACCGCATGACTCTTTATGCCTTCCGTCATCCGCGCAATGTGACTTTCACTGTAAACACTGCTCACGTGCATTGTGCCCGCACCGGAGGTGATGACACTGCCCGCCAGAACACGATCGCCCTTCTTCCGCGGCAGTGATGTTGATTCACCCGTGATCAGACCTTCGTTCAACTCCAATGAGTCGACGTGGAGGAGGACGCTGTCGCAAGGAACCTGATCGCCCGCACGCAGGGAAAGAATGTCGTCTTTCTTAATCTCTTCGACCAAGACTGATTCCTCAGCCCCGTCCGCACGAAGTCTCGTCACATGCGGAGCGGTAAGAATCTGGAGATGTTCAAGCGCGAGGAATGCGCGAATATCCTGCGCCAGCCCAAGACTCACGTTGACCACAAGAACAAGTCCGAGAAAAACAGCCGCCTGGACGTCTCCAAAGAAAAAAAGTAGTCCGACTACGCCGGCGATGACCAAATTGGTCAGGAGGAGCACATTGCGCGCAACGATATAGCCGAGATCGCGGAGCTTCTGTTTGTTCAGGGAAAGCACTACCATAGTATACCCCAGCCGACAGCGCATCAAAGTTGAGAGGCGGGGCGAGTTGCCTTAACCCGAAATACGTCCGAGGAAAGCGGCAAAGATTTTCTCTATTGTGAGCACACGCTATCCGGCTGGTCATCCTCAAGGATCTTTTTATAGAGCGCTTCGTAGCCGTCGGTCATTTTTTATCATTGAAATTAGCGCGGGCATGTTCTCCGCGCGCCTTGCGGTCGATTATTGCGCACAAAAAACCCGAACGCAAGGTTCGGGCCGGGCATACTTGTTCGCTATGCCAAACTTTTTTCGACTTTTTCCATCACGCCCTTGGAGAGTTTCAGCTCTTTGAGGCGCAGGAGTTCTTCCTTCATCAACTCTTGTCGGACGGGATCGTACCTCTTCCATTCCGTGAGCGGGTCGGTAATGCCCGACGCCACCTGCGGATTGAACGCATCGATCTCAATGATCGTATCGGCGAGAAATGTGTACCCGCTTCCGGACAGGTCATGGAATTGCACCAAATTTCCTTCCGTAAATCCGTCGACGACAGCGTACACCCGGTTCGGCACTTTCAGTGAGAATTCCGGATGCCGCATCAGCTCCCTGATCCCCGCGACGTCAGTAACGGGCGATTGCGCCTGCACCCTGAACCACGTGTCGATCGAGTTGCGATCACACTTGTGCTTCTCGAAGAACCCGAGCAGCGCTCCTTGCACGAGTGCTTCCACTTTGGACTCGGATCTACGTGACTCGGTGTTGACGAGTTCCGTCAGCGCGGCAAGCTCGTCCGTCATGTTGTCGGACTTAACGAATTGCGACAACTGCGGCGCGAGACCCAAGTAACTAAGGCAGATGTTTTTGACCCTCCGCCTGGCGACATGCTTGGGGTCGAATGTATACGACTCATCGAGAGCGGCATAACACTCCGTAAGCTGGTTCGCATATACGCGACCGATGTATCTTTTCATGGACTCGCGGGCCCCGTGGATCGCAGTAGCATCAACGACGGCAGACGCGTTTGCGATCACCTGTTCACTCGGAAGCTCCATCATTGCCGCGCATAGATCCGGCGAAATAGTTTCATTGCTAAAACTTTTCAGAAGGCCGGAAAATTCTTTCGTGAAGGCAACGTTCGGATGAAGGTGGGCTCCCGCCAGATAATCGTCAACGAGACTGAGGAGCCCGCGCAAGGCGAGAGTCTGTCCCGCGTCCCAGCGATTGAACGAGTCCCAGTCATGGTTCATGAGAAAGACAAGCTCATCATTCGTGTACGGATAGTCAATATGCACAGGAGCGGAAAACCCGCGATTGAGCGAGAGGACCGGGTCTGATGGCAACCCCGAGAACGCGAACGACGAGAACTTTTCTGTGATGTGGAGTATCTCGGTATATCCGTTCCAGTCACCTTTTGACTCCAGCCGCGGGCAATTGTCATCGCCATCTTCTGTGTCGATAAATCCGATACGAAGCGGAATGTGGAACGGCTCCTTCAGGGGCTGACCCAATGTGGGCGGGCATGTCTGCTCGATATAGAGAGTGAGCATGTTCGTTTTCTTGTCGTAATCTTTACGAACACGAACAGTGGGCGTTCCCGCCTGGGAATACCAACGCCGAAACTGCGTCAGATCGACACTGCCTGCATCTTCCATCGCCCGGACAAAGTCGTCACAAGTGGCCGGTTGACCAAAGTGGCGCTCAAAATAGAGGTCGGTCGCGCGGCGAAATGCTTCGTCTCCGAGCATCGTTTTCTGCATGCGCACCACCTCGGCGCCTTTTTCATACACCGTAGTGGTGTAGAGATTGGACACCTCTTCCGTCTCATCTGGCCTGATCGGATGCGCGAGAGGTCCCGCATCTTCGACGAATTGTCTCGTCCGGAGTGCGCTCACCGCCTTGATCACTTCCGCGACCCCCCAGCGCTCCCGGGAAAATTCCTGGTCACGGAACACGGTGAAGCCTTCTTTGAGTGACAATTGAAACCAGTCGCGCACGGTGACAAGGTTTCCCGACCAGTTGTGGAAATATTCATGCCCCACGACCGCCTCAAGCTTGATCTGCTGAGGGTCGGTTGCTGTTTCCGGGTCCCCGGAAACGTATTTCAAATTGAAGACGTTGAGACCGCGATTCTCCATCGCCCCCATGTTGAAGAAGGAAACGGCCACGATCATATAGAGATCGAGGTCATACTCGCGCCCGAATGCTACTTCGTCCCAGCGCATCGCTTTTTTGAGCGACTCCATCGCGAAGGCGCACTTGGCGAGCGTCTCCTCGGTATCCGAGTAGAGCCTGAGCGCGACCGTCCGTCCCGACATGGTGACGAATTCGTCCTCCATCACCGCAAGTTTTCCGGCGACAAGGGCGAACAGGTAGGAGGACTTTGCCGCTGGGTCATCCCACACGACAAAATGCTTTCCGTCGGCTTCAGCACCTTCGCGCAATTTGTTGCCGTTCGACAAGAGGACGGGGTATTTGTCCTCGTCCGCAGTGATCGTAATCGTCATGGGCGCCTGCACATCGGGGCGATCGGGATGCGGAGTGATCCGACGAAAACCGTCCGCCTCACACTGCGTGCAGAACATCCCATCAGTAACGTAGAGACCTTCGCCGGACTGGTTCGCGGACGGATCGAGCACGACCGCGGTCTCCAGAGTGAAGACATCGGGAACATCTGCGATCGTCAAGAGATCGCCCTGTCGGAAATACTCGTGCGCCGCAAGCGCTCGTCCGTCGATGGCGAGTGACGTCAGCGTGACGCCTTCCGCGAGGTCGAGCACGAGGGCTTCATCCGATGAAACTCCCGCCTTACGCTCCATCCTGGTCGTCCCCTCGACAACCGTGTGCTTGGGATCGAGATCGAACAAGAGATCGCACTTTTTGACTAGGAACGGGTACGGCGTGTAATCAAGTCTGCGTATCATTTTTAATACCTCATTAGCATCAGAGAACGTTTCTCTACCAATGAAGCTAGCACATGCGGGCAAGGCTTACAAACGCCCGCGGTTTGTTTGTAAAAAAGCATCCGACCTCATGGTCGGATGCTTTTTTACAACGCGCTCCGCTCATTCTGCGGTGCGCGGAAAAGTTTCGTCGCGGACTTCCATCCAGAGTTTGCCGAGCTGATTTTTGCCGTCTTTGTTTGGACCCCAACCCCAGAAGTCATCACGCCACGAATCCTCGATTATTTCGCGTTTCCCCGTGTCGAGCAGCCGGCTTTTCACATACGGATGTTGCGCGACCTTTGCGCGCAAAATTTCTTTCATCACACCGAGCTTCACCGCGTGCCAATCCGCGCGATATTTATCCTTGTTTGTATTGGCAAACTTAAACGCGGCGTGCGCGGATCGCGCTTTGTGTATTTCGGCTTTTAGCGCTGCATCATCAAATTTTTCCGAATGATAGGCGTGTTCCGACGTCATCCACACCTTCCCCTTCCACTCGATCGCAAATGAAGAGAAGTTGGAAAAAACATAAAAATCATGTTCATAAAAGAAAACCGGCCCCGTGTCGTCTTTTTCCATAGCTAAAGTATATCAATTCTTGACTCCCTGTACTGATTTCCCATATATGGCATTATGGAAGCCATGAATCCGCAAGAGAATTTCAACTCCCCCGCCGAGGAAACCCTTGAAGTACCCGACGACTCGGAGCCGGTTCCGGATGCGTTACCGCTATACCGTGAGGACAGCGATCTCGCCCATGAAGCGGAGGCACGCGGCGAAGCTTTGCTTGCACAACTTGCGACCGAAAAAATTCAGACGGACTTTGAAGTGCGCGAGCGTTTCGGGTCGGAGACATTGTCAAAAGTAAAAGGCATCGCCACGCGAACATTGACCAAGCTAGAGTCAGCGGGCGAGTCGGCTCTTCAGTGGGCGGAAAACAAAGGCGTTCCCCTTCCCAAGTCAAAGCTCGGAAATGCGCTCGCCGCCGGAGGACTGGGCGCTGTCGGATTCTTGCCGGGTGCAGGACTCTTGTGGGGAATGTCGTATGTTTTTGCGAAACGTGCGGCAAATGCCGGCAAGACCGACCGCACCTTCAATGATGCCCTGTCGGGAAAAGCACAAACTGCGTAATACTTAATATATGAACGAAGATTTCCCAAAAAATACAACAGGACTCATTCACCACATCAGCACGCTCGCAGGCGCGCTCAATATCAACGATTGTTCGCCCGACCTCCAGCAAAAGATCGTCGGAGAATGGAGTGAGCTCCTCCTTAATAGACTCCTCCTCCGGATCAGCCCGGAACACACGGAAGCGGCGAAGGAGGCGATAGCAAAAGCCGAGGCCGACGGAAAAGACAGCGGCGAGTTGCTCGAAGACCTCGCGGAATACATTCCCGACTTCGACAACACCCTCGAAGAGGAGATCGCAAGCGCCCTAAAAAAGTTTCAGCTTCCCTCGGCGGAATAAAGCACAGAGAGCGAATCACCGCTTCGGACAAGCGGGGTATATTCAGAATTTTTATTGAGCTTAACTGAGTGGTACAGATCTCTGCTGACCTGCATGACCTTCAACTCAAAAAGCATCTAACTTGAGCCGCGCGGCAGTCACTAGTTCTTTTTCCGACTCTCAAGTTCGGTGCGAATATGCTGATGAAGATCAACCCTTTTGCCGGATCGCTCGAGCGCTTCATATATTTTCCTGAATACTTCAGCCGTATGAGCATAGTTTATGACAACAGAAGAATTCAGCGGCGGGTGTGCGACGAAAGCGCGATTCTTGGTGATAAGCACATCGGCATCAAACCCCAGATCTGCATCACTCACTGTATGAATATGGAGCGGCCGGTGTAGTAGTTTTTCCAGTGTCGCAGGTTCAAAGGTGAGCAATTTTTTAATTGTGGATTCGGCAAAAATTCCATGAAGAACAAACTTTCCGTCGGTTAAAAGACTCTTCCATATCCGTAGATATTCTGTTCCAAACTTTCCTAACTTATAGTCCCGCGAAGCTGTCCCCTCAATGAGATAAACATGCTCATGGTCGGGTAGCCGTAAAAGTTGGCCATACAGCGTGCGCAAGGCGGCTCGGGTTTGCGACCGTTGACCTTGAGTGAATTCCACAGTGCCGTGCTTGTGCAAACTTTTATAGCCTTGCCGCGCGGTAAGATCCGGCATCATATCTTTCAACTTATCTACGGCGCGCGAGGTTTTGGAGAGCAGCTCTTCGGGAGATGCCGCCTGCCACTCCTGATGTCCTCCGACACGGATCGTTCGTGCAAGTTCCTTTTTTTCTAACTTCTCAAGAATTAAATAGAGAGAAGTGCGCGGGATTTTGGTTTCGAGACTGAGTTTGCTCGTCGTCAGGTGGTCGTACGCGAGCAACTTGTGGTAAGCCAGTATTTCTTCGCTCTCAAGGCCGAACGGGGTGAGCGCCTCGTTGAGTTTCTGTTTCATAAGTTAACTTTATATGATGACGTGTTTTACGTCAAATTAATATTATACTTTGCGGCTATAAATATGAATTTTTTATTATTTTTATAAATTACGCCTATTTTACCATCATGTTTAACCTAATTTGGCTACTGTGGATCTAGCGTTCCTTGATCCAAAAGAAGAAGAGAGCGCTTGATCTTTCCCAACTTAACCCACGAAGGAGCGAAAATTGAAGACCCCCTATATAGGCGTTACCGGTTTCATGAGTAAAAAAGATGCAGATGAGATTGCCCGGAGTTTTTCACCGGAATCGGATCGGCTTCTCATGGTGGGCGTACTCGCCAGCCTGAAGTCCATCAAAGGCATTCCGAACAAGTGGCCCCGGAGGTATCCGAAGCCCGGAGAGATTGCCTCCATTTTCCCCGACGGTTCGTTTACCCTCAATCTCATTCACTACGCGACTGATGAAAGAGAAACTCTGCTTGAGCAAATCACCCACATCACCAACGCGTTCGGTGGGCCACTTTTCCACGGGTTTCAACTCAACGTGCGGTGGCCGGACATTGGCGTGCTCAAGCAATACAAGTCGGCGTTTCCTGACAAAAAGATCGTCCTCCAATGTGGCGGTGGAGCGATAGAAGTAGCCGGGAATGACCCAATTCGTCTGGCGAAAATGATTGCAACGTACAACGAGGTGGCAGACTATGCGCTGATCGACCCAAGCGGGGGTTACGGAAAAGCACTTGATGTTGGGTTCTCACTAGCTTGCCTGAACGAACTCAAGTCGTTGAAGTTGGAGATCGGAGGGGGCATCGCAGGCGGGCTTGGCCCTGACACCATAGAACGTATCAAGCCGATCATCGATGTGCACAACGACATCTCGATCGATGCAGAGGGCCAACTTCGAGACGAAAACGACGACCTTAGTGTTACGCGGAC